>MTEW01005073.1_pt1 | contig 140612 bp, 115 predicted proteins | sample 1042681 | NCBI WGS metagenome assembly MTEW01 (sample SAMN06185811, study PRJNA358809) | soil metagenome | isolation source: soil biostimulated with citrate as carbon source | place: India | collected 2015-05-23 | reverse complement strand
ACCGGCACCGGCACGCTCAACATCGTCGGGCCGGACACCACCGACCTGGAGGCCGTGCAGGTGCTCGGCGGCACGCTGAACGTCGCTGCGCTCGCCAGCGTGGTGGCGACCCCGGGCACCACGCTCGCCACGCTGGTGGCGGCGGGCGCCACGCTGAACGTGGACGGCAGCTACGGCTGCGGTGACAGCAGCGACAGCCTGAGCGTGTCCGGCCGGGTATCGGGCAGCGGCACCATCGACCTGTGCGGCGGCGACGACACCCTCACGCTGAATGATGGCGCCGACCTGTCGGGCCTGCTCCACCCCATTGACGGCGGCGCGCATGGCGCCGGCGACAGGGTGGTGCTCAATTTCAACGGCGACTACGGCTTGGGTGACAACCAGACCGTCAACTTCGAACTCCTGAACAAGCAGAATAGCGGCACCGTCACCCTGACCGGCAACCAGGCCTGGGAGGCCGTACAGCTCGACGGCGGCGCACTGACGGTGGCGGCCTCTTCGACGCTGCACGCAGCGAGCCTGGCAATGGCCGACGGCACGCTGTTCACGGTCGACGGCACCGCCAGCGGCGGGCCGGCGCCCGACGACGCCATGACCATCATCGGCAGCGCCGGCATCAACACGGTGAGCGTGGGCGAAGGCGCACTCCTGCGCGCGGACGGCAGCCTCGGCGGCGGCGCTGACGTGCTGGACGTGGCTGGCACACTGGACGTGCCGGGCACCGGCGTCTTTGACCTGGGCGATGGCAATGACCGCTTCATCATCCACGACACCACGTCGGTGCTTGGTAAGGTCGACGGTGGCTCCGGCAACGACCTGCTCGACGTGAACGTCGGCGGCGGCAACAGCGTGCCGTTGGGCTCGCTGCTGGGCTTCGAGTCGCTGGGCAAGTCCGGCGCGGGGACGCTGCAGATCAATGGCACGGCCGAGTTCATCGACGTCGACCTGCAGGCCGGCACCCTGCAAGTCACGACCAGTGCCAGCGTGACGGCACAGAACACCTCGGTAGCGGAGGGCTCGACCCTGCAGCTGGAGAGTGCCTACACCGGCACCATCGGCAACGACAGAATGACGGTCGCCGGCACCGTCACCGGCAACGGCACGCTCGACCTGGGCGATGGTGGGGATACCTTCACGATCCTTGACGGCGCGGACCTGTCGGGCCTGCTGAAGCCGGTCGACGGCGGGGCTGGCACCGACACCTTCGTCGCGGATATTGCCGGCGACGCCAGGTTGGGCAGCGCAATCAACTTCGAGACACTGCAGAAGACCAACACCGGCACTCTGTACGTCGACGGCCCGGCGCCGTCATCCTTCGACACCCTCGACCTTTCCGGCGGCTCCCTGAAGGTGGCCACTACGGGCAGCCTCATGGCGCAAACCACCCGCGTGGCCAGCGGCGCCACCCTGGATGTCAGCGGTCGTTTCAGCGGTACCGGTGGGGATGACAGTTTCACCTCGATGGGGATCGTACGCGGCGCACTCGACTTCGGCGCTGGCAACGACCAGGTGGCCTTCATTGGCGGCGACCCGAGCGGCGTCACCCGTCTGGCCGGCGGTGACGGCGAGGATCTTGTCAGCTTCAGCGGTCTGAATATCAACGCCGGGGTAACGGAACTGGACGGTTGGGAGCGCGTCAGTCTGCTCGATGGCAGCTCGCTCACGCTCGATCGCACGCTGGGTCTGGGCAACGGCCTGCTCACCCTCGACGGTACGTCGTCCCTGCTGGCCAGGGCCGGCGCCAGCATCGGCGGCAGCGTCCGGAACGACGGCCTGGTCGACGTCGGCGCCCACCGGCTGGCGATCAATGGCGACTACAGCGGCGATGGTCTCCTGGATGTGCAGGTCGCAACCTCTTCGGGAGCATCCGGCGGGTTGGATATCGGCGGCGACGTACGTGGCACGACCCGCGTCAACTTCATCTCCGATGGCACAGAGGCCAAGCCGGGAACAAGGATCCTGGTCATCAGCAGCCCCAACGACGATCCGAGCACTGCCGGTTCGTTCGTCTCGAACGGTCCGGTGCGCCTGGCCGGCAGCGTCCTGGCCTGGAGCTTCGGCCAAGGCCCGGGCGACCCGAACTGGTACCTGAGCTCGGCCGACAACGTGCTGTTGCCGGAGATCGCCGGCTATACGGTGATTCCGGATATCAACTATTCGATGGTCCTCGGCAGCAACCGACTTGTGTTCGATCGCATGGCGGGCGTACGAGGGGACGACCCCTCTTGCCATCGCAGCGCAGAGGAGCGCCAGCGCATGGACCAGGAGTGGTTCGGCGATTGCGAAGGGCTGTGGATAGCGGCCACCGGCAGCCATTTATCGATGGACGATAACCCGGGCTTCGAATTCGACGGCAACAGCACGGGCCTGTACGGTGGATACGATCACCTGTTCGTGAATGAGGCGGCCTACTCGTTGCGCGGCGGTGCATTCGTCGGGCAGCAACGGGGCAACTATTGGACCACGGGGGACAACTCGACCGGTCTGGTGAGTTCCGGCGGCTCCAATGTGGACATGGATGCCTTGACCTTCGGCCTGTACGGCAGCGTGGATTGGCAGGGTGGCAGCTACGTCGACCTGACCCTGACGGGGCTCTTGCCCAGGGCGAAGATCGTCGCCTCCGGTGGATTCAGCGAGGATGTGCAGGGCAGTACCCTGAGCCTCACCGGGCAGGTGGGGCACAGGTTCCACCTGGCCGATGGCTGGATGGTGGAGCCGCAGTTCCAGGTGGGCGTTGTGCAGATGCGCTGGGACGACAAGACCGACGACAGTGGCAAGCAGTTGGATCTGCAGGACGATGTCCTGGAAACCGTGAGAACGGCGGTGCGTGTCGAGAAGACCATCAAGACCGATGGCGGCTCGATCGTGCGCCCCTGGGTGGCGGTGGGGCTGCAGGACACCTTGGGAGAGAACTCGACGACCCTGGACGTAGCGGTGCCGGGGGCGGGCGGGGCCAGTCAGGGCTTCCCCGGACATGACCTGGGGTTGAGTTCGACGCTGGACCTGGGGCTGGAGGCCCAGGTCACTCCGGATCTGAAGGTGTTCGGCACCGCGTCGGTGATAGGCGCGAGCCTGGGCGGCAGTACCGTGGACCAGCAGCAGGCCACCATTGGGGTGCGCTGGACCTGGTAAGGCGGCGGGAGCGAGCCATCCCATCCTGGCCTGGAGCTTACCCATACCTGTAGCCGGATGGGCGAAATGCAGGGTAGGTGGGCTCGCATCCTTCAGCCGATTTGCTGCACTGATTGCCCGGCTACATCAGCATGCGTTTTTAGGTTAGGGATCATGTAATCTCCGCTAAAACCGAGCGGTATGAATCTCTGCCGCTCTCTGACTGCCAGGAGAGCAGTGACCATGGGCAATACGCACGATTTTTATAAACCCGCGACCGTTCTTGTGGTTGACGATACGCCTGAAAACCTGATGCTGATGGCCGAGCTGTTGAAGGACACTTATCGGGTCAAGGCTGCCAACAGTGGCGAGAAGGCCCTTCGCCTGCTGCAGGCCGACCCGCTGCCGGACCTGATCCTGCTCGACATCATGATGCCGGACCTTTCCGGCCACCAGGTGGCGGAAAAGCTCAAGAGTGACCCTCGCACCGCCGACATTCCCATCATCTTCCTGACCGCCATGGCGGCCATGGAAGACGAAGTCCGCGGACTGCAGATGGGCGCCGTGGATTACATTACCAAGCCGATCAATCCGCCCATTGTACTGGCACGGGTAGAAACCCAACTGAAGATCAAGGCGGCTGCCGACTTTCTGCGTGACCAGAAAGATTACCTGGAGCAGGAAGTGCAGCGTCGCACAGCCGAGGTGATAGCCATCCAGGATGTGACCATCCAGGCCATGACCTCGCTGGCCGAAACCCGCGACAATGAGACGGGCAACCATATCCGCCGTACCCAGCATTACGTGAAGCTGCTCGCCGAAATGCTGCGCGAGCATCCGCGGTTCCGGCATTTCCTCAATGACGAGACTATCCACCTGCTGTTCAAGTCGGCGCCGATGCATGACATCGGCAAGATCGGCATTCCCGATTACATACTGCTCAAGCCGGGGCGCCTGACGCCGGAAGAGTTCGAGATCATGAAAACCCACACCACGCTGGGGCGCGATGCCATCCAGCATGCCGAGGAGCAGTTGGGCACCTCCGTGGGTTTCCTGCGCCTGGCCAAGGAAATCGCCTACAGCCACCAGGAGAAGTGGGATGGCAGCGGTTATCCCGAGGGGCTGTCGGCTGACGACATTCCCATCAGCGGCCGCCTGATGGCCGTGGCGGATGTCTATGACGCGCTGATCAGCAGGCGCGTGTACAAGGCTGGCATGCCCCACGAGCAGGCGGTGGAAATCATCCGCCAGGGGCGTGGCACGCACTTCGATCCGGATATCTGCGACGCCTTCCTGAGCCGCCATGAGCAATTCCAGGCGATTGCCGCACGTTATGCAGACAGTGACCAGGATATGGCCAAGCAACTTGCTGCTCTGGAGTTCATCGCGCAGGAACCTTGAGTCTCGGCGTGAGTTGTCTGGTGTCGGCAATAGGGAGTTGCCATGAACAAAATCTCTGCTCTGCTTGAGCGTCTGTCACTGCGCCACAAACTCCTCCTGGGTATTGCCGCGTTGTTAGTGCTGACATTGGTTCTCGGAGTGCAAAGTCTCCGTACCCAGGAATTGTTGAAGCGCGACATGGAGAAGCTGTACCAGCAGGATCTGGTTGGGGCAGCCCACCTGCAGGAAGCGCGTGCCCAACTGCCACGGCTGGTCCTGGCGCAGCAGCGCGCCGTGGGTACCAGCAGTGGGGAAGTCCGCGTCAACGCCCTGGAGCAGATGAATACGGCCCGGCAGCGTTTACAGGAAGCTCTGGCCCAAGCGAAACCGACCCTGCGCCTCTCGCAGAGCCACGTGCAACTGGTCGAGCTGGAAGTTCTGGTGGAGCGCATACAGCGCGGCGGCGAGGAAGCCCTGGAGCTGGCTGGAAGGGGGTATCAGGGCCAGGCTTTGATGGAGCTCACCAGCAACGATTTCCAGAGCCTGAATCAACAGGCCGACGATGTGCTGAACCGCATGGCGCAGGTCAAGGAAAATTTCATTCATGACACCGCCAAGCAGATCGCCGAGTTCGCCCAGGCCAGTGCCACGCTGACCTATGTATTGCTGCTGGGTGGGCTGACATTGGCACTCCTGTTCTCCGCGTTGATGAGTCGTTCGATCCGGCTGCCACTCAATCGAGTGCGGGTGGCTGTCGACCAGTTGGCGACGGGGCAACTGGACCAGCACATCCCGCATGTCGACATGCAGAACGAGACGGGCGACATGGCGCGCGCCATTGTCACGTTGCAGACCAAGGCCCAGCAGTTGGAGCGCCAACGCTGGATCCAGGCGCAGACCGCGCAATTGCAGGCGGACCTGCCGCAGGCGACTGCTCCGGATGAGCTGGCCCAGAGTTTTCTCAGGCATATGGCCGGCATGCTCGGCATCTGTCAGGGAGTGGTCTATGGCCTTCGTCAGGGCAGTGATCAGCTGGAGCTCATGAGCAGTTACGCCATCGATCCGGAGTGTCCGCCGAAGCAGGTGGTGGCGTTGGGGGCTGGTCTGGTTGGGCAGTGCGCGCTCGACGGCGTACCTCGTCAGTTCGATGGGCTACCGCCGGAGTTCGGCCGGCTGCAGTCGCAGCTGGGGGAACTGCCTGCCAGTTACCGGTTGCTGCATCCGATCCAGCGCGGCAACCGGTTGCACGGCGTGCTCGAACTGGCCGGAGTCCAGCCGTTGGGTGACCGCGAGATGGCGCTGTTGCACGAAGCACTCCCCAGATTGGCAGGTGCCATGGCGCTGATGGAGCGCAATCTGGCGGTGCAGGAGTTGCTGGAGGAGACACGTCGGCAGGCCGACGAAATGGGGGCCCAGGCGTTGCAGCTGGAGCATCAGGCGAAAGAGCTGGAGGTGCAACAGGGTGCATTGCGTGCCACTGAGGCCTGGTACCGGGGCATCATCGAGGCGGCGCCGGACGGCATGGTGGTAATCGGCTCGGATGGTTGCATCCTGATGACCAACCCGCAGATGGATGGCCTGTTCGGCTATGCGACTGGCGAATTGATCGGCGAGCCCATCGAACGTCTCGTGCCACACGCCGCCCGGGGACGCCATGTGGAACTGCGCAACAGTTTCATCGCCCATGGCAGCACCCGGCAAATGGGCGGTTCCCTGGATGACCTGCAGGGGGTGCGCAAGGATGGCAGCTTCTTCTCCGTGGAAATCGGACTCTCGCACCTGCCGGCCCTTGAAGGGCGAGGTACCTGCGTGTGCGCCTCGGTGCGCGATGTCAGCGATCGCCGGGTAATGGAAAGCAGGCTGCGCACCGCCAGTGATCGCTTGAGCCTGGCCCAGGAGGCAGGCGACATCGGCCTGTTCGACGTCGACTTTGTGACTGGTCGAGATTACTGGACGCCCCAGCTGGAAAAGATGTTCGGACTGGAGCCAGGCGGCTTCGGCGGAACCATGGCTGCCTGGAAGGCATTGCTGCATCCCGATGATGCTGAAGCTACCGATAGGGCCTACGCCGAGGCAGCTGCCAGCGGGGCCGACCGTTATGAGTGCGACTTCCGTATCGTTCGGCAGAATGACGGCGAGGTGCGCACCTTCAGGTCGTTGAGTCGCTTCACCCGAGGCCCAGACGGGACTCCATTGCGCGCAACCGGGGTAAACATCGACGTTACGGAACTGATCGAGGCCCGCGCGGCGGCCGAGGAGGCGACCCTGGCCAAGAGCGAATTCCTGGCCAACATGAGCCACGAGATCCGCACGCCAATGAATGCCATCATCGGCATGAGCCATTTGGCCCTGCGCACCGAGTTGGACAACAAGCAGCGCAACTACATCGAGAAGGTGCACCGCTCCGCGGAGAACCTCCTGGGCATCATCAACGACATCCTCGATTTCTCCAAGATCGAGGCCGGCAAGATGGAGCTGGAGGTCATTCCCTTCTACCTGGAGGATGTACTGGAAAGCTTCGCCAGCATGGTCGGCCTGAAAGTGGAGGACAAAGGCCTGGAGCTGCTCTACAACACCCAGCCCAACCTGCCCACCGCCCTGCTGGGCGACCCGCTGCGGCTGGGCCAGATACTGATCAACTTGGGCAACAACGCCGCAAAGTTCACCGAGCGCGGCGAGATCGTGGTGGGCATAGAGCGCACTGGGGGCGATGACAAGCAGGTGGAACTGCATTTCTGGGTGAGGGACACCGGCATCGGCATGAACGAGGAACAGTGCAAGCGGATGTTCCAGTCCTTCAGCCAGGCGGACAGTTCCACCACCCGGAAATACGGCGGGACCGGGCTGGGCCTGGCGATCTCCAAGCATCTGGTGGAGCGGATGGGCGGGCGGATCTGGGTGGAGAGTACCCCTGGCCAGGGTTCTACCTTCCACTTCAGCCTGAGCCTGGCGGTGCAGAGTGAGGCGCAGCCTCGGCGCATGTTCACCGCCGAAGAGCTGCTCGGCACGCGGGTGTTGGTCGTGGACGACAATGCCAGCGCCCGCGAAATCCTCTCCACCATGGCCAGCGGCTACGGCGTGGAAGTGGATGTGGCGGATAGCGGCGCCGTCGCGTTGCAGATGCTGGTGGGCGCCGAACAGCGGGACTTGCCCTACGATCTGGTGCTGATGGACTGGCGCATGCCTGGCATGGACGGCGTGGAGACGGTACGGCGGATGCACGAGGCCAATCTGGCACGCACACCAGCGGTGATCATGGTGACGGCCTATGGCCGGGATGACGTGCGCGACCAGGCTGAACGCCAGAATGTGCATCTGCCGGTGGTGCTGACCAAACCCGTGACGCCCTCCACATTGCTGGAGGCGTTGGGCACGGTACTGGGTAAGGTGCCGCGGGCCGAAACCCGCGCCAGTGAGCGTGTCGGGCAGAGTTCCAGCGATGTGGCCAGCCTGAAGGGCGCGCGCCTGCTGCTGGTGGAAGACAATGAGCTCAATCGCGAACTGGCCTGCGAGTTGCTCCAGAGCGTGGGCATCGAACTCATACAGGCCTTTGACGGGCAACAGGCACTCGACCTGCTGGAGCGGGATGCGGAATTCGACGGCATCCTGATGGATTGCCAGATGCCGGTGATGGACGGCTATACGGCGACGCGCCGGATTCGTGAGCAGCCCCGTTTCGCCGAAATGCCGGTGATTGCGATGACCGCCAACGCCATGGCCGGCGACCGAGAGCGGGCGCTGGAATGTGGCATGAACGACCATATCTCCAAGCCGCTGAATGTGACTGATATGTTCGCCACATTGGCCCAGTGGATCAGGCCGGGAGTGGGGCGCAAGGCTGCGGCGCCGACGACGAATGCTTCCCAGACGGCAACCCAGGGCTTGCCCGAGCGCCTGGAAGGCATCGACATGGACGCGGGGCTTGCGACCTGCATGGGCAATCGCGACCTTTACCTGCGCCTGCTGCGCAAGTTTCACTCCAGCCAGTCGCGCTTTGCCGAAGATTTCCGGGTGGCCCGTAGCAGCGACGATCCCACGGCGGCGGCGCGGCAGGCTCATACCTTGCGCGGCACCGCCGGCAACGTAGGCGCGAAGAAGGTGGCGCAGGCCGCCGCCGCGCTGGAGCAGGCGTGCCTCTCCGGCGAGGCCAGCGAAAGGGTCCAGGCCGCTCTCATGCACGTCGAGCAAAACCTTGGTCCCGTGCTGGAGGCACTGGCTGGGCTGGTGCCATCGACAGTCGCTGCCGAACCGGCGCCCGGCTCACTGCGTTTACATCCGGAGTTCGACGCTCGTCTCAACGAACTGAAACAACTGCTGGATGAATGCGACATGGTCGCCGTAGATACCCTGAAAGCACTGCAGGCCATGGTTCCCGGCTCCAGAGAGGCAGCGCTCCTAACCCGGGTGGCGCAGCAGGTGGAGCTGTTCGAGTTCGACAGAGCTCTGGAGTTGCTGCAGGGGTTGCAGGGTGGATAGGCCAAATACCGGGGAGGCGGCGCGACTATGGTCGAAGGCTTGTGGGCGCGGAGAAACTGCCTGAGTGAGGCTCACGGGAAAGACAGGGTGGTCCGAACGCCACCCTCCGCCATGCTGAGCTTGCGGTTAACCGACAAGCTTGAACAATGAGCCAGCCGGTAATGGCTTTCTGTTTCGCATGACGTCATTGCGGTACGCGACAATCACTTTTTGCCGCACTCCAGTCGTGACGCGGCGTGGTGTTCGTCGAGCAGCCAACTGCCACTGACGAATTCACCTTGGCCGCGACGGTGCGAAACCTGCGACGCATGGGCAAGCTCATGCCTCACGGGCCACCGATCACGAGATAGCAGTCACTTGCGGTCGTCGGCCGATTTCTGCCGTCCGCGAGCGGCAGCTACCGGTTGAATCGACAGTCATAAGCGATCACTCATCAGACTCACTTCCGCCCAATGCGCAGCTGTAATCTCATGCCAAGGGCAGAATTGCGCTGTTGGCGAGAATGGGGTGGGTAGTGTGAAGGCAGCAGTTAGCGGGCAATCTCCATTCGCTTTTGAATTGAGCTCACGGCTTTGCCTTTGCAATCGTTCCCCTGCCTCTGGTACATGTGGCGGCGACTGATCCTAGTCCCGGCATCAGCTGGATCCCGAGTAGTCGCACCTGACCTGCGCGGTTTCGGCATGTCCGACAGCCCCGGCGCCATCGAGGCCTACGACATGAGCCAGGCAGTCGGCGATATCGTCGGCCTGGTGCAGTCTCTGGGTGAAACCTCTGCGATCGTCGTCGGCCACGACCTCGGCGCGTGGGTGATGCAGTCCTGCACCATGCTGCGGCCCGAGCTGTTTCGCGCACTCGTCATGCTTAACACGCCGGTGCTGCCGCGCGGCCGAATCAGGCCCACCGATAGCCTGCGGGCAATGACCAGGGGCAAGGGATACCACCACCTGTACTTCCAACAGTTGGAGAAGCCGGATCGTAAACTGGCCGCCGACACGCGCATTCACCGACCCTGCAGAGTTCCCCTCCTGGTTCAGTCCCGGAGCGATTGACTACTACCTGGACGAGTACGCCCGTAATCTCTGAAACCAAGGCGAAGACTAGTTTTTGGCAATCTCTGCCCCCGAAATCCGGGCTGCAAGCGATCAGGTCGTCAATCGGTTGTGCGTGATCGACCTTTTCGGCGTTTCCCTAATGATTCAGATGTGCTCCGCAATAGGCTGTCGAGATTTCCGCAGGCGGCGACTCTGCATAAGCCACCGCTTCTTGAGCGCCGCTTGAACGTATTACGGGTGGCATCTGTCACTGAACGTATACTCGTGACAATATTTCGTAAAAAGCCTCGAAAAATAGCTCCGCAGCTATGCTTTTTACCCAAAGCAGTTTAGCTTTGTCTTTCCACAGTAAGAGCGAGCTGGAGAAGAGGCCGCCGAGGCTGGCTGACTATATCCATGGAGGAAAAATGTCAAAAGCTGTAACTATGCTAATCCCTGTCCTTGGTACTGTTGCCACTCAGGCAATTGCGGCTAGCAATGAAGTTTGCAAGGCACCTTTAATAACAGCTGCAACCCAAAGCTTCACACAACTTATCCAGGCAGACCAAGAAAGTTTTTATTACAATCATACCTGCACTGATCGGCAATCGAGCGGCAGTAGCGGATTCGATTTATTTGTTGACGCCGCCATGAAAAACGCCCCTCTAAAAATTGGTCTCGACGCACAAAGCAGAAACTCAAGGGCGGATCAGTGGTGTGAAGAGAACAAGAAGTATGCACGAGACAAGAGCTTTGCTGCTCAGATATACAAAACCGTATTTGCACCAGCATTAGCTTCATTTAACAGCTGCATTGCAGCAAATAATGCCAACCTTGCTGTAACCGTAAAGCCGTTAAATGCTTATCACTTGATTGTTGCCATGAAAAACAACAGTCACAAAGTCAGTTTTCAGGGCATAAAAATAAACCCAAACAACCTGGCCTCCTGTGAGGTTATGTATAAAAATAAGACCCACAAGGGGCCGGCGGAGAATCTGAGCTTTGCCTTTGATGCTGGCGAGGTAATTACATTTGACTGCACAAGACGCAGCCAGGATGGGAAATTTTACCCTGCCGTGTCATTTGATTTTAAAAATGATCTTCAGAACTATACGTACGTAATGGCACGGTATGATCAAGGCGTGGCTGAAAAGAAAGCCATTGAACCTGAAAAGAATCTGACGCCACTTAATGGCGCCACTGTTAGTGCTACCGCTTATTGGGCTGGTGGTCATAAGTCATTTACCAAGAAGTGCATGACTGAGCCTGATTACATGACCTTCGTTGGAACCCTGTCCACGAGAGTTCATACAGGCGGCACTGCGCCAGACTGCCTCAGTCGTGATGACTTTCAAGGTCATGAGCCATGTACTGGCGGTGACGAATATTGCACAACTACATCAGCAAAAGGTTGCTATGTGAGTGCAGACTGGCTGAATTGGTACAAGGATTTCGCAGTAAGTAAAGGCTTAGAAGTCTCGAATGATCAAATATGCTCCCCTAAAGAGCGTGGCTAGGGTCACAGCCTAATACTATTCGGTGATGCGGCAGTGGAAACTTTGCCGCTTTACGCCCCAATACTTCCTGGAGTGGGCTCAGCGTTCTCGCAGGCTTCAAGAAGTGTACACACCATACTCGGCAAACAGCGTCGCTTCATTGTTTTGATGGGCTAAGTCCCGTTTTCCTTTTTCCATGCCCCAGAAACACCAACGCCCCGAACCGGTCGGGGCGTTGGCTTGGCCTGCAATCAGGGTGTTTCCACAGTATCTGAGTCGCGGCCCTTTTGTTTTAGGTGGCGGTCAATTCGCCAGCGGGATCTTCGGCGCCCAGGTCAGCCATTCGTCCGCGGCATCGTCGTGGAGGTCGAAGGTCTGGCCGTTCAGGGCAACGTTGCCCATCTGCGCCTCGTTCGGCGTGGCAAAGGAAATGCCGCCTTCCACCATGGTCTCCAGGGAGCCGGTACGGACCTTCACGCCCTTGAACAGGCTGGCGTCCACACCGACACCACTGGAGTGCCAGAAGCGGCTTCCGCTGTGCACCAGGGGTGCGTAGCGCGGTTCGATGAGCACGTGGATGAACACGCGGTCGGCGGTGTTGCCCAGTTCATAGGACAGCACCTTGCCCACCGGCACCTCGCGGTAGCTGACGATCACGCCGGGCTTGATGGAGCCACGACGCGGCGCGCTGAGGGTAATGTGCAGCCCTGCCTGGCGCATGAGCGGGTCCGGCGCCTGGGTCAGCACTGTGAAGCGGGTCTGCGCCTTGCCCGGTTTGTCGGCGGGTTCCACCTCCAGGTACGGGCCGCTGACCAGGGTATCCAGGTTGGCCGTACGCAGCAGGCCGAGTTCCGGCCCCACCACCCAGAACTGGCTACCGGCGCGGGCGATGCGATCCGCCGCCTGGCTGATGCGCGCCTTGAGCAGCACGCCGGACAGGTCATTGGCCAGGACCACCGACTCCACCTCACCGACATCGATGCCCTTGAAGCGGATCGGCGTGCCTTCCTTGACACCCGCGGCCTGGGGAATGGCGATCTCGACCAGGGTACCCTTGGCGATGGCTTGGGTTTCGTCGTCGTACAGGGTGAAGCGGTGCGGCCGGGTCACCGGCTTGGCCTTGGGATCAGGTGTGCTGAAGGTGATGCCACCCGCCAGCAGGGTCTGCAGCGACTCGCTCTTCACCTCGACACCCGACAGGCCGCCCTTGAGGGTAACGCCGCTGGAATTCCAGAAGCGCGTGGACTCGTTCACCAACTTGCTGAACTCAGGTTCGATGTGGATACCGATTACCACGCGTTGCTGATCGCGGGAGAGCTGGTAGCTCTGCACACTGCCCACGCGCATTTGGCGGTACAGGATGGGGCTGCCAACCTCCAGGGAGCCAAGGCGGTCGTTGGTCAGGACGAGGTGCAGACCAGGGGAGTCAGTATTCAGCGGAGGTGCCTTGGGCCGTACCTTGAACTCGCGGGTGGGCGCTCCCTCCTTGGCGAAGCGCACGGCGATGTAATTGCCCTTTACCAATGCCTCGATGCCGGTGATGCCCGCCAGCGAGATGGATGGTTTCACGGTCCAGAACTCGGTGCCTTCCACCAGGTAATCTTCGGTACGCGGCTCCATGGTCAGCTCAGCGGTGGCTCCGGTGAAGTCCTTGTCCATGTCGAGCTTCTTCAGGATGCCGACCTGCACGCCGTTGTACATCACCGGCGTGCTGCCAGGGTTCAGCCCACTGACGTCACCCATGCGCAGCCGCACTCGCAGGCCGGCCTCGGCGGCTTCGAAACCGTCATACAGGCGGAAGGGAGTACTCGGGTCGGTGGGCGGGCTGTCCTCGCGGTGTGACGGGGTGGCGAAGGCGATGCCGCCGGCCATGATGCTGAGCATCGACTCGCTGCGAATCTTCACCCCCGACAGGTCGGCGGTGACATTCAGGCCGCTGGCGTTCCAGAAGCGCGTGTGTTTGCGCACGAGGTGAGCGTAGGGCTGCTCGATGTGCACCTTGATCTCGACGGTGCGCTGATCCTCGGCCAAGTGGTAACTCTTCACCTGGCCGACCTGGATCTGCCGGTAATACACGGGGCTGCCCTGTTCCAGGGAACCGAGGCGCTCGGCCTTGAGGGTGAGGTGCAGGCCGGGCAGCGAGTCGGACAGCGGCGGCGGCTCCGGCAGGGCGACAAAATTCCGCTCGCGCTCGCCCTTCACCGGGTCGATGGCGATGTAGATACCGGAAACCAGGGTTTCCAGACCGGTCACCCCGGCCAGCGAAACGCGTGGGCGAACCAGCCAGAAGCGGGTGTCCTTGCTCAGGTAGGGCCCTGCCTCCTTGAGCACTTCCACCGTGGCGACCACGCCTTTGATGTCTTTGGTGACGTGCAGGTCGGTGACCTTGCCCACCTGGATGCCCTTGTACATCAGCTGGGTCTTGCCGACCTGGATGCCGTCACCATTCTCGAAGCGGATCTGGATCTCGATGCCTGCTTCGCTCATGGCCTTCCAGGCCAGCCAGCCGCCGATGAGCAGCGCCAGCAGCGGTAGTACCCAGATGGCGGACCAGCTCGTGGTTTTGCGGGTTTTAGGCGTTGGCAACTCAGGCATTCTCGTCGTCCATATCGGTGTTGTCCCAGATCAGCCGGGGGTCAAACGTCACTGCCGCGATCATGGTGATGCACACGACGCTGGCAAAGGCAGCCGCCCCCAGGTTGGCTTCGATGCTGGCCAGGTTGCCGAAATTCACCAGCGCCACGAGGATGGCAATGACGAAGATATCCAGCATGGACCAGCGGCCGATCCATTCGATGAAGCGGTACATCAGGATCCGTTGTTTCGGTGACATTGGTAGGTGCCGCTGCACTGAATAAAGCAGCAAGGCGATGCCTACCAATTTGAAGGTGGGAACCAGGATGCTGGCCACGAAGACCACCAGGGCAATGGGCACCATCTCGGCATGGATCAGCTCGATCACGCCGCCCATGATGGTGGAGGGGGCGCCGTTGCCGAGGAAGTTCACCGTCATGATCGGCAGCATGTTTGCCGGGATATAGAGGATCGCGGCGGTGATCAGCAGGGCCCAGGTACGGGTGAGGCTGTTGGGACGGCGCGGGTGGAGGCGGGCGCCGCAGCGACGGCAGTCGCCATATGCCTCACCCGGCTCCGGCCGGCTCAATTTATGGCATTCGTCGCAGACGATGATGCCGGCATCAATGGCGCGCATGGGCTTCTCCTTCCGGGTCCAAGGCATCCCAGACCTGGTGCGGCGACATGGTCACCTCTAGCCAGATCTGGGCCAGCAGCAGACTGACGAAGCAGACGAGGCCAACGCCCAGGTGAAGGTCGGCCATGCCGATCAGCTTGACGATGGAAACGAGGATGCCCATGAGGTAGACCTCGAGCATCCCCCACTCCCGCAGGTGGTGGTAAAGGCGATAGAGCGCCACGCCCAGCCCCGAAGCGCGGCGTGTGCTTATGCAGATCAATACAACCAACTGGCAGAGCAGCTTGATCAGTGGGATGACCATGCTGCAGAGGAGGACCAGCGCGGCTACCCCTTCCATCCCGTTGTTGTAGAGACCGACGACGCCGCTCCAGACGGTGTCCTGGGTCGTCTGACCCAACAGGTTGAGCTTCATGATGGGCAGGAAGTTGGCCGGGACGAACAGCAGCAGCGCCGTGAATGCCAGGGCCAGGGCGCGCCGCTCCATCTGCGACCGGTGCACCACGAGTTCGTAGCCGCAGCGGGGGCAGCAGGCTTTCTGCTCTTCACCAAGAACGGGGCGATTCATCAGCAAGTCGCACTCGTGGCAGGCGATCAGCGCGTGCAGGGGAAGTTCGGACAACGGGCGTTGAACGACTTGTTCAGGCATGGCGGCAAGGCTCTTGGAGTAACGCGAGTTTGTCGGGTGAGCAGGGGGTACAGCAGGGACGGCGGTTGGCTTCCAACCTAGCGTGACCCAGCTTCGATAGCCGGCTTCAAGTTGAGTTGAGGCTCAGTTCTTATCGACATGATTGGCTTGGCATGAGTGCAGCTTCGCCCTCAGCTGATTGGTTGTGTGGCCGCTGTGGGTGGGGCAGTGCACTCAAAGCGCGAGTTGCCGGGAAATGCCAGAAATTCACACGGGGTGCGCACGCCAATTCTGATCTCCCGAGACGTGCGGGATGCACCGGTGGGCGGGGCCCACCGGTGTCGTGGATCACTGCGGCTCGACGCTGACGGCGATAGCGGAGGTCATGCGCAGCACCAGCTCGCGGCCGAGGTATTCGTCCTTCATCTCTACGTCCGGACGAACCTTGATAGTGCGCAGGCTGCCGTCGGCGAACTGCAGGGTGGCGGTGCGCTGTGTAGTGTCCATGGCCTTGACCACAGCTGTGACCTCGATGGTGTCGCCTGCCAACATGCCCGGCTTGTTGCCGAGCGGGGCCGTGGCCAGCATGCCGGCGGCACCGTCCGCAGCTGCTTCGCCGGGTTCGCGCAGGTAGACGACTCGCTCCAGGGCGACCATGGCCTTGACCCGATCTCCTACCTTGAGCTGGTCGAAGTTCTGCATTTCCTGCGGTGCCTGGAAGGTGCGGCTGTTGCCCTGGTCATCCTCCAGGGTGAAGCTGCGCTTGGACGAATTGACTGCGGTGACGCTGGCCTGCAACTCTTCCGTCTCGATAACCGCACCGCCCGGACGTCCTTCTGCAAAGGCTGTGGTCCGGTCGTACTCAGTGCTCAATTCAGTGTTGGCAGGGCTCTGACAACCGACGAGCAGGACGGCGGCCAAAGACAACGGGATAAGACGGGAAGCACTCATGGGCGACTCCTTGCTTCATGGTGTTTGAGGTTGGGTGTTGCGAATCTCATAGATGGCGTCGTCGGCGCGCATGGGCCGAACATGGATCAGGTAGCTGTCGCCGGGGTTGCCGAGCGTCATTTCTCTCAGGTTGAAGCGCACGTCGAGTTTCAGGTACTTGATCTCGCCCGCTGCGATGGAGAAGGTCTGATTGATGTCGCGGGGCTCCCATTTCGCCTGACGGGTCAGGCCGGTTACGCGCAGGCTGTGGCGGCCCGGCGCCAGCTCGACGCGACGATAGGAGTTGAACTTGAGCGTACCGACGCTTTGTTCGTCGATCAGCAAGTCCGGATAAGAGAAACGCAGGGGTTGTCTGCCCGGGTTATCGGCCTCGGGGCGGAACAGGTATAGGGTCGCGTTCTCTGGGTTGCTGGGTGGTACGGGTTCGAAATAGCCGGGGCCGGTGCAGCCTGTGAGCAGGAGGAGGACAAGCTGGAGAGTGAGTAGCCGGCGCATGGCGGTCCTTCGTGGCGGCTTGGGGCGGCGCAGCGTAGCAGAGCGCCAGTACGTCGCTCAACTCGGACGCACCGCGCGGGTCTCATTGTTGTGATCTGCTGCTCGCAAGGCGGCAGTCCTTGAAACTCGTTCATCCGTGAGAATAGTTGGAGACGAGGGGGCTCATTCTCTACCAGAGGCGTGGGACGGTATCATTTGTGCGCAGGCATCTTGACCCGGTAGAACCTACGACCGGTGTTGGGACGCATGAAAAGCCGGACGATCAAGCCAAGACAGTTCAAGAGCGCTGACTGACAGCTCGGCGCTTTTTGCTTTCTGAATTGAGGGATAAGGCCGACGAGTATGCACGGATTGTGGTCGAGCACGAGGATTGAAGGAGCTTCAATCGTGATCGAACAGCAAGCATCGTTTTTACATTGGAGAGTTCAGATGGATAAGGCGTCGAAGAAGATCAAGGAAGTTGCCGTACAGGAGAAGCTTGGCCGCAAGGCCTACGAGGAAGAACTCAAGCGCCTGCATGTGGAGCTGGTGAAGCTGCAACAGTGGGTGGTGGAGCAGGGGCTGAAGGTCTGCATTGTGTTCGAGGGGCGCGACGGCGCCGGCAAGGGCGGGACCATCAAGGCCATCACCGAGCGGGTCAGCCCTCGGGTGTTCCGCGTGGTGGCGCTGCCTGCGCCCACCGAGCGGGAGAAGACCCAGATGTACGCCCAGCGCTATATGGCCCATATGCCGGCGGCCGGCGAGGTCGTGATCTTCGACCGCAGCTGGTACAACCGCGCCGGTGTCGAGCGGGTCATGGGTTTCTGCAGCGAGGAACAGACCCACAAGTTCCTCTCGGTGACGCCGCTGTTCGAGAAGATGATGGTGGAGTCCGGGATCATCCTCATCAAGTACTGGTTGGAAGTCAGCGCCGAGGAGCAGACCCGCCGTCTCAAGGATCGTATCGACGATGGCCGCAAGCTGTGGAAGCTATCCCCCATGGACCTCAAGTCCTATTCCCGCTGGGACGACTACACCCGCGCCCGCGACGAGATGTTCGCCGCTACCGATACCGCCTGGGCGCCCTGGTTCATGGCGCACTCGGAAGACAAGCGGCGAGTACGGCTGAACATCATCAGCCACCTGCTCAAGCAGATTCCCTACAAGGACCTGACCCGGGACCAAAAAGTGGTACTGCCCAAGCGCGGCAAGCTGGGTAAGTACAAGGCTGCACCTTATCCGTTCAAGATGGTCGACGAGCTGTTCTGACCGCGTTGCCTGTCCCGGAGTCCCAATTTCCATAGCCATCCCCTGGCTTGATAGCCGCCTATCCTGGATTGGCTATCAAGCCAGGGGGGCCGGACAGACAACGGGCAGCCGAGGTTTTCGGCCAGGATTGGGGGGCAAGTCTCGGGTGGCCCGCGCTTCGAAGCTCCGGACCGTCGTGGTGGCGTCCAGGGGCTGATCCAGGAACATGTCGCCGTCTCGACATCGCGTTGAACTGGGACCGCGGCAAAGCCGGTGGTGCGAGCCAGGCTCAATCCACCTATTTTCTCTTCAATATCAACAGGGAGCGTCACTATGTTCGAACCAGGCCATGTACATCGGGCCAGCGTGCCCGGTCTTCCCGGGCAGCAGTTCTCCATCGATCTCTATTACGAAGCGCGTCCGAATGCGAAGGAAGGCACCATGCTGCACTTCCGCATGGCGGGCGAAATCGACGGCAAGCCATTCTCGGAAGAGTTCGAGATGCACCGCGATACGGCGTTCAACTTCGCGGCCATCATTTCGAAGGTGGCAGTGAAGAATGGGCTGCACCCGAACACCACGCTGATCATGCGTAACCACAAGGAATACGACAAAATCTTCAACGATATCCGCCGCGTGCTGGGAGCCCAGTCGGGCGAGGCGGTGAATTTCGACCATCTGGACAAGGACGGGGTCTAAGAGCCTTGTCTCCTGTGGAAAACGCTTGGCGGTTTCCACCCCTTTCATGCCCGTGCGTGAGTGCAGATTCCGACTGAAGCACTTACTCGGTTTCCAGTCTTGCGCGACTCACTCTGCGGCCGCTACCAAGTTCGCGGATCAGTTGGCCGCAGAGATGATGAGTTGGCACGCGGAAAGTGGCACGCACACCATCGAGGCGATTTTCGTTTCGGACCTGGTCGACATGTAAGTGCCGATAAGCCCCGGACCATCATTCACGATGGTCCGGGCCGGAATTCAGCCATCGACGGTTTTCAACGGCCAGTCTGTAACCGATCCCATGCCTTCTCAGTGGAAGGGGAAGATGTAGTTCATCCAGGCCGCCATACGCAGGAGGATCTTGCGCATGATCGCCACATGATGGAAATGCTCGCTGTACAGCGCTGCCTGGCCGTATGAACCGCCGGGCATCAGCGCCGCGTACTGCGCATAGTCCGGGTCGGTGATCTGGATGAATACCGGAACTCGTCCCGCCGGAGGCGACCCGGTGAAGCTGAGCAGGGTGCCGGAGGGCTGCACCTGGCCTTCGCCAATCACCGAAATCACCTGCTTCACCTGGCCCTGGAACACCTTGCCGGGAATGCCGTCGAAGGCCACTTCCGCCTCGTCGCCCGAGTTCAGGCGCAACTGGCTGTTCTGGCGCATCCACGCGACGAAGTAGAAGCCTTCGTCAGGGATGAAGACCATGGAGGGACGCAGCGGCAGCTTCACCGCACGCACGCCAGGGCGCAGGGACACGTGGGTGACGAAACCCTTGCTCGGCGCCCGGACCACGGTGTTGTCCAGATCGAACTTGGCGATGTTCAGTTGCGCCTGCAGATCATCCACCCGCGCGGTGGTGAGGTCCACATCGCGGCGGTTGCCGACGTTGCGCGCGGCCAGCTCGCGGGCGCGGGACTGGTCGGCGCGGGCCGAGACCAGTTGCGCCTGGATGGACTTCACCCGGTTCTCGAAGGGCGTCGGGTCGATGCGGAACAGCACGTCACCCTTGTTCAGCGGCTGATTGGGTTTGACCGGCACTTCGATGACCTGGCCCGATACCTCGGGCACGATGGGCACCGATGTGAAGTAGGTCCGCGCCACTTCCGAGTAGGGGTGGTTGTAGTTCATCAGGAAGATCAGCGCGCCGATCAGCACGATGCCGCCGAGCACGGCGGTGGGCACGCTCCACTTGTTCAGCGGGATCTTGAAGATCTTGAAGATGGCGACGCAGATGGCCGTGTAGGTAAGGATGAGCAACAGATCCATGTCAGGCTTCCTCCACTGCGGGCGAAGTGCGCAGGGCTCCCCGCGCTTCCAGTTGCTCAAGGCGCTGGTGCAGCTCGGCCAACTGCTGCTCCAGTTCCACCTTCGGTGTACCGAAGCCCCAGCCGCGGTCCTCGCGGTAGACCATGGCCCAGATCCACAGGAACGGCCATAGCGCGTGAAGGGTGAACAGGCTCACCCAGCCGGCGGCGTGGATGGCGTCTTGATGTGGATGATTACGATGTACGGCGATTTCGTAGGGAATGTCGTGCAGCACGATGATTCCGTAGAACAGCACGATCCCGACGAAGATCAGGACCCCCAGTGCGAAGTAGTCGAGCATGATGTCCTTTCCTAAGGAGCCTCCAGGTTGGTTGAATTTTCCTCCCGACGATCGCGCCGCAGTGTTCGCGCAGCAACAGTCGGGAGTGCGTCCGAGCCAGCACAAATGCGTCGATCATGTCCCGGAAGGACATCAAGAGCAGCGTGCCTGTGCCGGCCCGGATCTTGATGAGCACCAATGTCCAAGTGGTTACTCAGAGCGATGCCCACCGGCCCGTCACCGGTCGTTACAGGTTTCGGCCTCCTTGTGGGTGGCCGAGGGCGGTAGTGCTTGCCAGCTACGCACTGAGCCGGTGGTGGGCGTAGTCTGCGCCTGAGCCGAGCTTTCCTGTTGCAGGAGCTGCCCGAACAGGTGCTTGAGGAGATCCGAAAGCGTCGCGGTCAAGGCTGCCGTGGAAACCCCGAACATCAGGACACCGTTGGCAGCCTCCAGCGGCCCCAGCAGCCGCCAGTGCTCGTTCATGACGATGTCGCCGTACCCCAGCGTGACGAAGTTCACTGCCGAGTGGTAAAGCGCCTTGGCAAAACCGTCGAACTCTCCCAACACCATAAACAGCAGGGCCCAGACTACCATCTGCACGAAATTGCCCAACAGCATCACCAACATCACCAGTGACAACAGCAGTGTGGTTCGCCAGGGCGATGCGCTGATCCGTCCTCCCCGCACATAGCGGACATACGGCCTCAGACCGAAGGCTACGAACACAGCCTGGATGACCAGGCAAAGCACCATCACGGGAATTCCGACCAGCAGATTGAGCATCATGGGCCAGTCTCTTGGATAGCAGGGCGCGGTTGTCGGCGATAACGTCGACGGTCGATCAGGTAAACCGCTGCGCAGGCATATAGGGTGACCGCGATGAACAGCCCCATGCGCACCGCAAAGGCGGTATAGACATCCTCGCCGGCCTCACTGTCCTGCACCGACTGACCCAGCAGGATGAGCAGCGTTATCAAGGTATTCAGCCAGAAGCCGGCAGGCAGCCGGGTCGGGGCCAGGGCATAGAGTTTTCGCGCGATCAGCAGGGTGAACAGGAGCATCCAGAGGAAGAACATCCACAGGTGCGGGAAGAGGCTCAGCGCGCCCCAGAACAGCATGGCGAGCAGGCCGCCCAGTAATGTGGAACCCAGTAGCTCGCGTCCAGCGGTGCGAGCGCTGGTTTCGCAGACCTGCTGGCCGAGGCTGACCGACTTCATGATCAGGGGCATGTAACTGGAGGGATCGATCAGCGCCAGCAGAAAGGCTGGCAGTACCACCAGCGCCGCGCGCAGCGCGATCCAGTCCGCCACCTCAGGCAGCAGCGGGGCTCCCTGCGGCGGGATCGGGGCATTGGGCGGCTCGGGGAAGAGCCAGTGACTGATCGCCACGACCAGCACGGTCAGGAGCATTCCCTTGGCCAATGCCTGGATGACGGACAGGGCCAGCGTGAAGCTCGTCGTACCGGCGGCGGAAATCAGCGTCAGGCCGACCACCAGGAGCGTGGTGAGAAGCGCATTCCCGCCGCCCAGGCCATAGCGGAAGCACAGAAAAAGGCCCACCCCCACCAGCAAGACGCCACTCACGCTGGCATGTTGCAGCAGCGGGATCAGCAACAGGCCACAGCCGGTGGCCAGCATGACGGTGAGCACCAGGCCCAGGCTGGCCTTGAAGGGCAGCGGGCTGGGCAGCGTGACCAGCAGGAGCAGGGTGAAGATGGGGCCGAGGTAGGGGATCGGTAGTGCCAGGCCGTAGCCGGCTGCCAGGCATAACGCGACGCCGCTGGCCAGGCGTAAGGCGCGCTGGCTGCGTGGGTCGCGCTCAATAGGCATAGGACAGCCAGCTCATGAATCGCAAGAACAGGCGGCCAAGTGGGTTGAGCGGATTGCCTTCGGTGGGGAACGCCATGACTTCGGCCTGTCCCCCCACGCGCAGTCCCTTCAAGTCCTCCAGTTCGCCCGGCGCGAATTCCACGATCACCGGGAAGCGTTGAGCGGGGCGTAGCCAGTCGCGGCTGTTCTCCACGGTAGGCAAGGTGCCGGGAGCCGGGCTCTGGCCTGTGCTGATGCCATAGCCGATGCTGCGCACCCGCCCTTCGAACACCCGCCCCGGCAAGGCATCGAGCACAATGGCCACTGACGTTCCGGGTTCGATATGACCCAGGTTGTTCTCGGTCATTTCGGCGCTCAGCCACAGGTCGTGGATCGCGATCAGCGTCATCACCGGGCTGCCGGCGCCAACATACTGGCCGACATCTGTACGCAGGTCAGTGATCAGGCCGGCTGAGCGGGATTTCACGCGAGTATTGGTCAGGTCCAGTTCGGCCTTTTCCAGGGCGGTGGCGGCACTGCGAAGCTGGGCATTCTCCTCTTCGCTGCCCCCTTGTTGCTCTCGCGCCCGCTGCACTTCGGCCTGCGCTGCCGCTACCTGGCTGATGGCCTGCTGGAGGGTGGCGCGTGCGACTTCCAGACGGCGCACGGAAATCGTGCCCGGATCATCCCGATAAAGTCGCTCCAGGCGGTCGCTATCCTGGCGCGCTTTCACTTGATTGGCGTGCGCCGCCTGCAGGGATGCCAGTGCAGAATCGATACTCGCCGTGCTCGCACCGATCTGGCGCCGCATGGTCTCCAGGTCCGCGCGGGCGCGGTCGGCGGCGATCTGGTACTGGCTCGGGTCCACCTCGAATAGCACCTCGCCGGCCTTGACGTCCTGGTTGTTGCGCACGTGAACCCGGGTGACCCGCCCGGCGACTTCGGCCGCCACTGGCACTACGAAGGCTTGCACCCGTGCTTGTTGGGTATAGGGCGTAAAGCGATCCGCCAGGAGGTACCAGGACAGCGTCAGGACGATCACCAGCGCCACCCATTTCGCCCCCTTGGCGGCCGCGTCGGGCGCGGGGGCTGTCTCGGGCCTGGGCGGTTGTTCGACCGGGGACCGCGGTTGCTCGCTCATTCTCGTTCACCTTGCTCAAAGTCCGCGTCCGGTCGGTCTGGGCGCGGTGGTTCGTCCAGCAGGCCATCCCAGTCGGTACGTTGCTGCATCTGTTCGCGTGTCGTGTCGTCGATCATCGGCAGCGCCGAGTGCCAGCCACCACCCAGGGCTCGGTACAGGCCGATCAGATTGCTCACGGCGTTGCTGCGGCTGACCAGATAATTTTCCTGCTGCTGGAACAGTTCGCGCTGAGCATCGAGAACCCGTTGGAAATCGGAAAAGCCTTCCCGGTACTGGGCATTGGCCAGGTCCAGCGAGCGCATCGCCGCCAGGGCGCTTTCGCGGCGGATGCGTTCGCTTTCCAGGGCCTTGATCAGGCCGGTAGCCGCGTCATCGGCCTCGCGCGCGGCTTGGCGCACCTTGTCGCGGTAGGCTTCGATCAATTGTTGCAGGCGGGCATCCTGGACCCGCACGTCGTTCTTGATGCGGCCATGGTCGAACACATTCCAGACCACACTCGGGCCCGCAACGAGATCCAGGCTGTCGGACGCGCCGTCCAGGGTGGAGGCGGTCCAGCCGATGCTGCCCAGCAGGCTGATGGAAGGGTACAAGTCGGCCTCGGAGACACCGATGAGCGCCGATTGCGCGGCGACCGCCAGCTCTGCGGCGCGCACATCCGGGCGACGCAGTAGCAGGTTGGCTGGAACATCTTGCAAGACCGCCTGTTCGGGAAGCGGGATCAGACCCTCCCGCTCCTTTAGCTCGGGCAATGGGCCCGGGGGACGACCGATCAGCACGGCCAGGGCGTTGCGCGTGCGCGCGATCTGGCCTTCGAGGTCCGGAATGGTCGCCAGGGTTCCCAGGTACTGGGTCTTCGCCTGCTGGAAGTCCAGTTCCGAGCTGTCGCCACTCTTGTACAAGCGTTCGGTGATTTCGAAGCTGCGCTTCTGCCTGTCTGCGTTCTCGTGGGCGATGCGCAGGCGTGCCTCGAAGGTTCGCAGGACGAAATAGGTATCGGCCACCTGTGCCCGTAGAAGCACCAGCACATCCTCGTAGTTGGCGTGGGCCGCGAAGAAGGCAGCATCGGCCGATTCGATGGCTCGGCTGAAACGCCCCCAGAAGTCCAGTTCCCAGATCGCGTCGAAGCCAGCGCTGTATTGCCAGGAGCGGCTGTCCTGAGGGCTACGGCCGCCGGATTGGTCACGGTCCAGGTACAGGCTGTCGGCGCTGGCCTGCTGAACTTGCGGATAGCGGCCGCTCTGGGCGATGCCGAGTTGCGCACGGGCCTCCATGACACGCAGACCGGCGATTTCCAGGCTGGGGTTGTAGGCATCCGCTTCGGCGATCAGGGCATCAAGCGCCGGGTCCTCGAAGACGTGCCACCACTGGCGCATGTCCGGTTGTGGGCGGCCGAGACTGATCTGCTCGATGGCCGGACTGTTCCAGTGGTCGCTCCAGGCTTCGCGGGGCGACTGGAAGTCCGGCCCTAGCTGTGTGCAGCCTGCCAGACCGAGGGTGCCGAGCAGCAACAGGCGGGTAGGGGAGAGCGCTAATGCCATGAGCCGGTACTGCAGGATCAGGCCGCCCGATCCTCTTCAGTCGCGGGCTCGGGTCGGTCTTCGACCCAGTTCCAGAAGAGCATGTAGCCAACCGCCAGGATCACCGGGCCGATGAACAGGCCGATGATGCCGCTGGTGACCATGCCGCCCAGTGCGCCGATCAGCACGACCGGCATGGGTACGTCCACGCCGCGCCCCAGTAGCAGGGGCTTTAGGACGTTGTCGGAAAGGCCGGCGACGAGGCTATAGATCGCGAAGATAATGGTGCCCGCCGTCGCTCCCTCGGTACCGAAGACATAGGCGATGACCGGCAGGGTGATCAGGGTGACCGGCAATTGCATGATGCCCAGCAGCAACACAGCCAGGGCAAGCAAGCCAGCGCCCGGGATGCCCATGACCACAAAGCCCATGCCCACCAGCAGCATCTGCACGAAGGCGATACCCACGACACCCTGGGCTACTGCCCGGATGGTGGCGGTGCACAGCGCGGCAATCTGTAGACCCCGTTCCGGACCGGAGATGCGCGAGGCGATCTGCTGTGCCGCGCGGGTACCGTTGCCCCCGAAGGCCATGATGAGCCCGGACACGATCAACGCACCGATAAACAGCAGGAAGCCCGCTCCTACACCGGCCAGCTTGCCCAGCACGGTCAGGCCCACGCCTCGCAGGTGCGGCACTAGCTTCTTCATGAGGCTGGTCAGGTCGGCGGAGGCCTGTTGCCAGAAATCAAACAGGCTCTGACCAACCAGCGGCCAACTGATAATGGATTCATTGGGTGGAGGAATGTGCCAGTCCCCGCCTTTGACCAACTCCACGGCGCCCTGGACTGACTCGGCCATGGAAATCGCCAGCAGGTAGATCGGAACCAGCGCGAAGGCCAGAGAAACCACAATGATCAGGGTCGCGGCATGCCCATCGCGAAGGCCCAGTCGGTCGCGAAGTCGGCTGAATAGTGGGTAGAAGGTGACGGCTAGGATCAATGCCCAGAGCACCAGGTTGAGGAACGGCTGAAACACCTGATAGCAGGAGATCACCAGCACGGCGATGAGTCCCGCGCGGATCAGCACATCCAGCAATCCGCGAGACAGCAGCCGTTCTGAGGTGCTAGTCGGAAGCATCGAATAATCCCTTATGAAGTAAGTCCAGACAGCAGAAAGTACGCCGAACCCAGAGCATTTGCGGTATGGCTGGTGTGTGGGCGCCGAGGTGAGAGTCTTGTCAACTTGTACGGAGCCCCCAAAATCGGCCGCGCAAAATACTATGGCGATTGATCGACGAGCAAGAAGCTCTTGCGAAAGAAGCTATGCGGTGTGAGAGCGAACGCAATCCACTGTGGTTTCGAGGGGAATACAAGCTTCCTCGGTGCAATGCTGGAATTTTCGAAAATGGGAGTAACCCGACCTCTTCGAAATTGCGAGGCACGGACGATCCGTTTCTCGTTGTAAGAGCGGGACCAATCGGGCAGAAAGTCAGGTCCGACTGGCACCAGAACTGCGCGTGGCATTGCTGGGCGCGTCAGTAGGCAACACAATTTTCCCGCCCACTATGATGAACAAAAACATTGGTTTCCTTCCTCGAGCTGCGTGCAGTGGGTTGTGTCCTTGGTGGAGGAGCTGAATATCTATTGGCTTCTGCCTCACCGCCAATTACGCTTGCCGGCGCCCCATCAGCTCGCCCTTTCCGGGAGGATGGTGTGTTCATCCATATCGGAAGCTCCCGGGCTCGGAAGGGATGAATAGTGGAGCCGGGGCGCCGAACACACTCTCTGACCAGCTATGCAAATGGAAAGGCGAAATAAATGCGACGCAACCTAATATACGTATCGCTCACCACCGTTCTGGCCCTGAGCGGCTGCTCCAGCACCATAGTCGAACCTAGCAACTACTCGGGATTCCTGCCGAATTACAACGTCCTTCAGGAGCAAGAGTCCGCCAGCGGTGCAAAGGTGGCGCGCTGGATCGATCCTTCCTTGGATCTGGGGCGCTACAGCAGCGTCTACATTGAGCCCAGCCAGTTTTACCCGCAGCCACAGCCAAGCCAGCAGATTTCCCAGGCTGCGCTGAATGACATCTCCCGCTACTACGACGTTGCGCTGCGGCGGGAGTTGGGATCGGTGGTCAAGATCAGCGATACCCCCACCGCGAACAGCCTTGTGCTGCGACCGGCGATCACCGCCGTTTCGACCTCGACCGAGGGTCTCAAACCCTATGAAGTGATTCCCATCGCCCTGGTGGTGGCCGCCACGACTACAGCGATAGGTACACGAGATCAGGAAGTGCAGATTGCCACCGAAGCCATGTTCCTGGATGGCGGCAATTCCAAGCTCTTGGCGGAAGTCGTGCGCAAGGGAACCGGCACCAGCTTGGAGAACAAGAAAACGGCTCTTACCGCGCAGGAGATCAAGCCGGTAATCGACGGTTGGGCGAAAGATTTGAAGCTCGCCTACCAGCAGTTGAAGAGTAAGCCCTGAACCCTTCACAACTTCTCGTAATACTGCCTCCCAGTGGAATCTCCTCTGGGGGGCTGCGATAGCTGCCGTCAACTGGCAGCTATTGACCGATTCTGTTGAAAAGCTAGTCCTGTAGGAAGGTGTTGGCGGCAACTTTCCAGAGTTAGTTCAATGCGCGGACGATCTCTTCCCGAAGTTCAACGGTTTGATACCGGTGTCTGATCAGGATGGGAATCGAGCAATGGTCCCATCGCTCACTAGCTGCCGTTGATATCACGTGGGCTAGAAGGTTATCCGTCGATGTTCACTTGATAGCGCGTGCTGCGTCCGCCTCCGGGTAGGCGGATGAGGCAGCCTTTTTCAACGAGGTCGCCTAAATGGCGAGTGGCTGTGGCCTTGGAAACCTTGGCCACGGCCTGATATTGGGTCGCGCTGATTCCCCCCTCGAAGCCGTTGCTGCCGCCATCGAGCAAGCGATTCAGCACCTTGATCTGTTCGGCCGATAGCATTTGGCTGCGGTGTGCCTGCCAGAACCTCGCCTTGGCCAGAACGCGCTCGATGCGTGCCAAGGCCTGTTCAAGGCTTTTGAGCAGTGTGGTGAGAAACCACTGCAGCCAGGCGGTGATATCCAGCGTGCCTTTCTGGCTGGTCTCGAGGATGTGGTAATAGCCGCCGCGGTCGTCGAGGATGCTCGCGGACATGGCGTAAAAGCGAATCGCTTGTTGTTCAGCTTGCGCCAGGGCCAAATCAGTAAGCGCGCGGGTCAGGCGACCGTTGCCATCATCGAAGGGGTGCAGGGTGACAAACCAGAAATGAGCAATGCCAGCGCGTAGCAGCGGATCGAGATTGGCATCGTTGCGGCTGCGCTCGAACCAAGCGAGGAAGTCGTCCAGTTGCTCTTCAAGTCCGGCGCGTGGCGGGGCTTCAAAGTGCACGATGGGTCGGTCAATACGGCCTGAAACCACCTGCATGGGCTCCTCGCCGCGTAGCGTACCGATGCGCAACGGGCGGGCCAGCAAGCCGTCGTCACTGGGGAAGAGCCAGCGATGCCAGTTGAACAAGCGCTCTAACGTGAGCGGTTGGTGATGTGCACGGGTGGCATCGAGCAGTAGTTCGGCTAGGCCTTCACTGCGCATCGTGGTGCGGCCTTCCTCACTGAGTCCCAAGCGCCGTGCCAGAGAGGAGCGCACCGAGCCGACATTGAGTTGCTCACCCTCGATGGCAGATGAGGTGACAATGTTCTGCAGCAGGGCATCCAGGCAGCTCTGAACTTCAGTGTCGCGACCGACCGCGCCGAGCATGCCAAGTAATCGACCCTGGGCTTGGACGCAGGCGCGCAGTAGAGGGGTTAGCGGTTCGACTTGCCAGGTGAATTGCGGCCAAGCGGGCTGTTCCCAGATCCAGAATGGTTCCTTCATCGCATTTGCTCATCAGTGAGCCGATTAGTGGCTCTATTCGGCTCAATTTGTGAGCCGATTGTGCCGACTATTCGGCTCACTGTCTAATCAGGCCATGAGCGCTTTTGTAGGACGGGGACAGGTCCAATAAAGCTAATTAGTAGAAAGCCACCCCAAAATGGCGGCTTCTGGCAAAAGATACGCTTCAGGCAGTTTCTCGGCTTTTGCTGATTCTTTTTGCGCGTTCGAGCACTTCGCGCTGGATCTCGATGGCGCGTGCGGCTGCTGTGAAATAAGCAGCGCGCTTGGCAGCTTCAGAATTGCATCGGAAAAAGGTCGACAGGGGGCTTGAACTGCCGACAAGAGCTTTTTTCATCTGGGCCACGATCAGACATTGAAGAGGTTGATGTTTACCGTTACTTGCTGAGGGAGGGGCTAAGCGATTGCGGCAAAGCGCTCGATGTAGGGGTGTTCGCGTTGCCTGGCTTGCCACAGGTCGTAGTCGGCCTGTACTCCCAGCCAGACGCGGGCAGTGCCAATCCCGGCCAGTTCCAGGCGAACAGCCAGGTCTGGGCTGATTGGTGCGCGGCCATGCAGGATCCGCGACAAGGTTTCACGTGCAAAACCAAGACGGCGTGCTAGTTCTGCAATGCTGATGCCTAGCGCGGGGAGCACGTCCTCGAGCAGCGTTTCGCCAGGATGCGGCGGGTTGAACATGACCATGGGTACGCCCTCCTGTTCAGTGATAATCAAGGTAATCGACGAGTTCTATATCGTTACCCACGAAGCGAAAGATCACGCGCCAATTTCCATTGACCGTGAGTGGCCAGAATTCTTCCAGCTCCCCTTTGAGGGGGTGTAACCGCCAGCTAGGTATATCGAGATCAGCTGGCTCGCGGGCACGATCCATGAAACTCAACATTCGGCCCAGGCGCTTGGCGTGGTCGGCTCGGATGCCTTTGGTGGAACCAGATTCGTAAAAGATGCGCAGGCCTTTGTGCCGGAAGCTGATGATCATGGTATGAAGTGTGATGTATTAGGTCACGGTTTTCAACCGCGAAAGGATTGCTCTGCTACGGCATTTGCCGCTTGCCCGGTGTTTGCTTGGGAGAGCACACGAAGAGGATCAACTACTCCTGTCCTCCCTGCCGTTGGCTCTCCTGAACACCCGGTCCCTTGCCATGAACGCCTCCAGCATGTGTGGGATGAGCGTCAGCGCATCGACCTTTTCGCCGTAGGCTTGCGAGTGCACCGCTGCGTAGCGCTCCAGGTCGGCCTTTAGGCCAGCCGGGCAGGTGAAGGTCAGCCTCAGGTTCTCGGTTTTCGGCAAGGGGCCGAGGCGCAGCTTGTTCGTGCTCATTGCGGGTTACTCTGCTGGATGAACAAGGGTTGGTAGGGGCGCAATGCCAGGTCGCGGTTGACGATCACGCGCAGGGGCAGGCCGGGGCGCTGGGTCAGCGTGGGCTGGATATCGAGGTTGCGGCGGGTGACCTCCTGGCCGATCTGGTTCACCGTGTCCTGCAGGCTGTCGCGGCCGGCGATGACGATCCGCTCACCGTCCGTGAGGTTCTCCGGTGCCGCGAGCTCGGCGCCAATGCCCAGCAGGCTGGTCATGACTGCACCGGCAACGAGCCGGTCCCAGTGCCAGTCGACGCCATCCTCCAGGCCGGCATAACCGGCAGCATCAGTACCGACCAGGTTGTCGAGCTGGAAGGACGAGGTGTCCGGCAGGATCACCCGCTGCCACACCACCTGCACGCGACTCTGTCCATAGCTCACCTGGCTGTTGTAGCGGCCGAGCAGGCGCGAGCCCTGGGGGATCAGCACATGCTGACCAGAGGCACTGTCGTAGACCGGCTCGGTCACCGTGGCGATGACATCGCCCGGCAGGTCCGACTTGATTCCGGTGACCAAGGCCGCCGCGATGACGGTGCCGGCCATGACCTGGTAGGGTGAATCCGGCATTTGCAGATATCCGGAATTACGGATTTGTGCATTTGCGGATTTACGGAGAAACGCCTCGTTCTGCTTCTGCCGGTTCTGAGTCGCCGCTCCGTCAGCAACTACAGTCGATGCGGAACCCGTGGCCGTGGGATCGAATCCCCCCTGTCCGCCCAAGTCCGGACCAGCAGGCGCGGCGCCCGATGTCCGCCCGCCACCGGAGCGGAAAAACACTGACGACAGCGCGGCTTCCTCAGCCTCCTTGAGCCTGGCGAGGCGCTCGGCTTCGGCCGGGTCGGGACCAGAGTGGCGGTAGTCGTAGCCCTGTGCCTGCTCGGCCCTGAGGATGGGGCCTCCCAGGTCGCCGGGCAGCGGCGGACCCAACTGCGGCACTTCGGGCGCCGCGGGAGGTGGCAACTGCACGTAGTCCGCCGGTAGCCGTTCCAGCCCCTCGGAGCGGGTCACACGGTCGACGTTGTACAGCTCGCTCGGCTCCGCGCCTGGACGGCGCTGCTGGGGTTGCAGCGACCAAAGCATGGCGCCGAGCACCGCGCTGGCCAGTCCTCCGGCGAGCAGGGCCAGCATTCGTGGATTGAGGCGGGTGACAGGGCGAGGCCGGGCGCGCAACTCGAGGGATTCCGGTGCCTGCTTGGGCGGCAGCGGCGCTACGCCCTGAATATCGTCCGTGGCACTCATGATTAGGGCCTCCGTGCCACGCCATCGGTGCGCTCGATCCGCACCAGGTCACCCTTGTCTGCGCCCAGACGCAGTTCAGCTGCGCCGAACAGCCGATCCACGATGTAGTAGGGCGAGCGGAAGCGGTAGTTGACCAATTGCCCGTCGCCTTCAGGGCCGATCACGAACAGGGGTGGCAACTCGCCCTGGGCGATGCCGGCGGGAAACTGGATGTACACCTTGCGGCCGTCGTCGAAGGCCCGCAGTGGCTTCCAAGGCGGGTTGCTGCCGCTGATCGCATAGCGAAAGCGCAGCTGTTCCAATGTGAGGCCGGCATCGATCGGTTCAGCGTCTTTCGCGGCTGTAGCGCGGCGCTGCAGGGCGAGCATGCGGTCCTTGGGGTAGTCCCAGGACACCGAGGCCATCCAGGCCTGCTCGGTGGCGGTGAGTTCGATCAGGTAGGTGCGCCGTGTGGTGGTGATGACCAGGTTGGTCTTGAGGTCGACCCGCGTCGGTTTGACCAGCACGCTGACCCGTAGCTCCTCTCCGCTGCCGCTGGAGGTATCGCCGACGATCCAGCGCACAGTGTCACCGGCCGCCACGGTGACCAGCTCCTCGCCGGCCTGCAGGTTGATCGCTGTTACCCGCCCCGGGCTGGTGTACACCTGGTACAGCGCGCCGTCGGAGTAGGGCCAGACCTGGATGGCGTTGATGTAGCCCTCCTGGGTCGGCGCGATCCGCGCATCGCTGTTGGCGCGCGATACCCGTAAGCGCTCATCGGCGGGTTCCTCGACCGGTTTGCTGGCCTTGGCCTCAGGCAATGGTTTCAACTGCGCTGGGAACGCCACCGGCTTGGGTACTTCCACGACCTCGATGGGCTTGGGTGGCTCCGGCAGGCGCTGCGCCTCTACCGGTTCGTCCAGGGCAATCACCGGCGGCTCGCCCTGGCTGGTGCATCCGGCCAGCATGGCCAGCAGCAGCGGGCAGGCGGAGAAGTGCAGGGAGGGTTTCATGGGTTCTTGGCTCCTTCCGTAGTGTCCAGTTCACGGCTCCATGACAAGCCGTTTACATAGATGCCCAATGGGTTGCGACGCAGCTTTTCCTCGGTGCGCGGCGGCTGCAGCACTACCGAGATCACCGCCGTCCAACGTTCCAGCCCTGCGGTCGCGCCGTTGACATAGCGGCGCTCGTTCCAGCGCAACTGGAACGAGCTGTCGCTGGCCCGTACCACACTGGTGACCTCCACCGTCACCGACTCCTTGCCGACCCGGCTGAAGGGATCGTTGGCGCGGGCGTAGTCGTTGAGCGTCGCGGCGCCGCGGTCGGTGGTGGAGTGATAGGCCTCCAGCCAGTTCTGCCGCACCACCACCGGGTCGATGGACAGCGAACGCACCCGCTCGATGAAGCGCGCCAGGTGATGGGCGATCTGCGCATCCTGCGGTTGATAGGGGCTGGCGGCCTCGCCCACGGCGCGCACCTCGCCGGCGTTGTCGACCTCGACCACATAGGGCGTGACCATCGACTGGGCCGAGCGCCAGACCAGCCCTCCGGTCATCAGCAGGGCCAGGCTCAAGCAACCGAACGCCATCAGCCGCCAGTTGCGCGCCTGCGCGATGCTGCTGCCCATGCGACGATCCCAGACCTGCGCCGCGGCTTGGTAGGGTGTGGCCGGTTGCGGGGTGTCGCTGTAGCGCACTCGTGGACGCTTGAATCGCATCTTCGTTCTCCTTTACGAATTCGAAGGGTCGCGCACCTGCGGCCCAGGGGATGAGCCGCCACCATCACCACCGCGCAGGGTGTGCGCGACCGTGGTGGCGGCATGGGTGAGTTGCTGCTTACGTTGCAGCCGCTTGGCCCAGTCGGGTTGCTTGGCAGGGGATGTCGCGGGGCCGGCCGCCGTGGCCGTATCGCCAATCGCTGCGCCCACGCTTGCAGATCCTGGCGCCATGCCGGCAGTCAATGACTTGGCACCGCCCATGGCCAGGCGCGCCGCGCCGGGCGCCATGCGGGCGCCGGCCAACACGGCGCCGCCGACTCCCGTGGCCACAGCGGCTGCGCCGGCAGCCATGCCCGCGACACCGAGGGTTGTACCGGCCGCTGCACCGGCCCCCAGTTGCGGGGCGCCGGAGACCAAGCCAGTGGCGATGCCCGGGCCGAAGATGCCCAGGCCTAGCAATGCCAGCGCGGCGAGCATGACCACCAGGGCATGGTCGATGGAGGGCTCGTCCGGCACGGCCTGGAACTCGGCAAATAGCCCGGTGCCGATGCCGACGATCACCGCCAGCACCAGGACCTTGATGCCGGAGGCCACCACGTTGCCCAGCACCTTCTCGGCGAGGAAGGCAGTCTTGTTCCACAGGGCGAAGGGCACTAGGACGAAGCCGGCAAGGGTGGTCAGCTTGAACTCGATCAGCGTGACGAACAGCTGGATGGCCAGGAAGAAGAAGCTGACAATCACCACCAGCCAGGCCAGGAACAGCACCAGGATGCTGTCGAGGTTGCCGAACACCTTGGGGAAGCCGCTGAGGTTGCTGATCTGCTCGAGCAGCGGGTTCCCCGCGTCGATGCCGATGGAGGCCAGCCGTCCGGGCTGTAGGAACTCGGCCTGGCTCAATGCGGAGCCTGAGGCCAGCAGGCCCAGCCCGGCAAACGAACGGAAGACGATCTCCGCCAACGTGTTGAAGTTGCCGATGATGAAGGCGAAGGCCCCCACGTAGAGGGTTTTCCTGATCAGCTTGGCGCTGACATCCTCGCCCCCCATGGCCCAGAACAGCCCGGCCAGGGTCATGTCGATGGCCACCAGGGTCAGGGTGAGAAAGGCCACTTCGCCACCGAGCAGGCCGAAGCCCGAGTCGATGTAGAGCGAGAACACCGCGAGGAAGCGGTCGATCACGCCGACGTCGTTCATCGCACGTCCTCGTCGAAAGTCGGCGGGATAGCGGGCAGGCTCTCGGGGGTGAGGAATTCGCCGGGGCGAGCGCACCCGGAGTAAAAGCGCACCTGCGAGGACAGCTCTGACCGGGGCCTTCCACCGTCGTCGTGCTCGCCGCAGGCCGCCAGCATAAGCATTAGGGGCAGCAGAGCGAGGGCTTTCATCACAGCGCCCTCACTGCCGGTAGAACTGCACGGGGTAGGGCGTGTAGGGCGTGCCACTGCCCATGAAGCGTCGTCGCAGTTCGCGGGCCTCCTCGGCTGCTGCTGCCTGGCGCGCAAGCTCCAGGGCGATGGCGCGGTTCTGGGTGATCTGCAGTTGCTGGGCCTGGATCGACTGCTTGGCCTGCAGGGCCAGCAGCTGATTGGTGGCCTGGGCCGCCTGCAGCGCGCCGCCGGCCAACTGGCTTTGCTGCACCAGGTCGGTCAGCACGCTCTCGTCCTGGGCCAGGTTCTGCGTCACCTGGGCCTGCACGCGCAGGGCGGTGTGCAGGCCGTCCAGCCCCTGCTTCCAGCGCTCGCGCGACTCCTGTGCCATACGTTCGCCCGTGACGCTGCTCGCGTACTCGGCCGGATACAGGCGGGCAAACTCCTGGTCTAGGCGCTGGACGTCGTACGCCAGCCCTTGGGCCTCGGCCAGTAAACGCGAGGTGGTGGCGAGGTTCATACGCAGCCGATTGACGACGTTGAAGTCCAGGGTCGCCAGGTGGCGAGCCTGGTTCAGCAGCATCTGGGTTTCGTTCTGCAACTGGCGGGTCTGGTTGTTGATCAGCTCCAGGGTCCGCACTGCGATCAGGGTGTTCTGCGCGAGGTTGGTTGGATCTATGACGGTGAGGGCGCTGGCCGGCCGGACTGCCAGCAGGCCCAGCGTCAACAGGGCGGCGAGGGAAGATCGACGGGTATGAAGAGTCATGGCAGGCACTCCTTGTGCGGCAAGGGATGAGAGGCGAGCAGGTCGGCAGCCCAGTCCAGGCCGCGGTGGCGTAGCCAGGCGGCGGCGAAATCCGCAGAGCCGGACTCCTGCAGGATCCGGCTGATCTCGCGTTGCTCGGCGGGGCTGGCGGAGGCGGCGAAGGCCAGCGCCACTGGCCCCAGGTCGAGGTCGAACAGCCGGTTGCCTAGGCGCGACTGGTAGTAGTAATCGCGCTTGGGGGTGGCCTGGGCGATGATCTCGATCTGCCGGTCGTTGAGGCCGAAGCACTGGTAGATGCCCCGGATCTGCGGCTCGTTGGCCTGTGGGTTGGGCAGGAAGATGCGGCTGGCGCAGCTCTCGATGATCGCCGCGGCGATGCTGGAGTCCTTGATGTCGACCAGCGACTGGGTGGCGAAGATCACCGAGACGTTCTTCTTGCGCAGGGTCTTGAGCCACTGGCGGATGCGGGCGGCGAACAGCGGATCGTCGAGGAACAGCCAGGCCTCGTCGAGGATCAGCAGGGTGGGGGCGCCGTCGAAGCGTTCCTCGAATCGGGCGAACAGGTAGCTCAATACAGCCGCCACCGCCGCCTTGCTATGCATCAGTTCCTCCATCTCGAAGCACTGCACGTCGGCCGCGCCGAGGCGATCCCAGTCGGCGTCCAGGAGTCGTCCGTGCGCGCCGCCCAGCACGTAGGGCTGCAGGGCCTGGCGCAGGGCGTTGTCCTGCAGCAGCACACTCAGGCCGGTCAGTGTGCGCTGCGCCTCGGGTGCGCCGGCCAGACTTTCCAGCGCAGTCCACAACGCGGCCTTCTGTTCCGGGCCGACGACCACGCCTTCCTGCAGCAGGCGCGCCTCCAGCCACTCGGCGGCCCAGGCGCGATAGCCGGCCTGGTCGATGCGCGCCAAGGGCTGGAGGGCCAGGTCACCATCGCCGCCCAGGTCGTAGTGCTCGCCGCCCAGACCCAGTACCGTCGCGCGCAGCGAGCGGCCCATGTCGAAGAGGAATAGACGCGAGCCCGGGTAGCGACGGAACTGCAGGGCCAGGGTCGCCAGCAGCACCGACTTGCCCATGCCAGTGGGGCCGGCCACCAGGGTGTGGCCAACGTCGCCGACGTGGGTGACCAGGCGAAACGGCGTCGCACCATCGGTACGGGTGATCACCAGTGGCGGGCCATCCAGATGCTCGTTGCGTGCAGGGCCGGCCCAGACCGCCGAGACCGGCATCAGGTGGGCTAGGTTGAGCGTCGAGATCAGCGGTTGCCGCACATTGGCGTAGGCGTTGCCGGGGATTGATGACAGCCAGGCCTCCACCGCATTGAGACTCTCTGCAATGGTGATGAACCCGCGCCCCTGGATCACCCGTTCGACCAGGCGCAGCGTCTCCTCGGCGACCCGCGCATCGCGGTCGCTCACCGTCACCGTGGCCGTGACATAGCCGAAGGCGACCTGGTCGGCACCCAGTTCCTGGAGGGCAGCGTCGGCGTCGTTGGCCTTGTTTGCCGCATCGCTGTCGAGCAAGGGGCTTTCTTGCTGGAAGATTGCTTCACGCAGCAGCGCCAAGACCCCCTTGCGCTTGGCGAACCACTGCCGCCGCAGACGCACCAGTTCCTTCTCGGCTTCGTTCTTGTCCAGGCAGATGAAACGGGTCGACCAGCGATAGGGGATGCCCAGGCGGTTGAGGTCATCCAACACACCCGGCCAGGTCGAGGTGGGAAAGCCGCGCACCGAGAGCACGCGCAGGTGCTGCTCGCCCAGTCGCGGTGCCAGACCGGTGGCCAGTGGGCAGTCGGCCAGCAGGGCGTCCAGGTGGAAGGGCACCTCAGGGACGGCCACCCGCTGGCGATGCGTCGATACCGTGGCGTGCAGGTAGGTCAGCGTCTGGCTGTCATCGAGCCAGGTGAGCTCCGGCATCACCCCGTCCAGCAGATCGAAGAAGCGATCACTTTCGGCAATAAAAGCGGTCAGCCGTTCGCGCCAGTCGACGCCGCGCTGCGCCCGATGCTCATAGAGTAGGCGGGCCGCGCGTGAGCGAGACTCCTCCGGCGGCAGGTAGAGCAGCGTCAGGTGATAGGCGCTCTCGAAGTGGCTGCCCTGCGCCTCGAAGGCGGCGCGACGCTCCTCGTCCACCAGCCAGGACAGCGGCTCGGGAAAGTCGCTGTCGGGGTAGTCGGCGGCCGCCAGGCGTTCGGCTTCGATGAACAGTGCCCAGCCCGAGCCCAAGCGGCGCAGGGCGTTGTTCAGGCGCGCCGAGGTGGCCACCAGTTCACCCTGGGTAGCACTGTCCAGGTCCGGCCCGCGAAAGCGCAGGGTGCGCTGGAAGGCACCGTCCTTGTTCAGCACCACGCCCGGGGCAACCAGGCCGGCCCAGGGCAGCCAGTCGGCGAGCTGAGCCGGGCGACGCTGGTACTCGGTGAGGTTCAGCATGGCGGCGCTCCTTACACGTCCAGCAGCGGACGCTGCTTGATATGCCGGGCGAAGACCTGCAGGAACTGCGGATCGAGGCGGGCGCCCCAGACTGCCAGCGAGTGGCCGACCAGCCAGAGTACCAGGCCCGGAATCCACAGCTGCAGGCCCAGGCCAACCACGGCCGCCAGGGTGCCGTTGAGGATCGCCACGTTGCGCGGCGCGCCGCCGAGCAGGATCGGTTCGGCCAGCGAGCGGTGCAGCGGTACCTCGAAGCCGGGGATGAGTTCGCGCTCACCGTTCATGCGACCACCGCCCCGCCGGCGAAGCTGAAGAAGCTGAGGAAGAACGACGACGCGGCAAAGGCGATGGACAGGCCGAAGACGATCTGGATCAGCTTGCGGAAGCCACCACTGGTGTCACCAAAGGCCAGCGTCAGGCCGGTGGTAATGATGATGATCACCGCGACGATACGCGCCACCGGTCCCTGCACCGATTCGAGGATCGACTGCAGGGGTCCCTCCCAGGGCATGCCGGAGCCGGCCGCGAACACCGGAAAGCACACACCCAGCCAGAGTGCGCCCAGTACGAGTGTGCTGGTGGCACGACGAAGAAGAGCAACGAACGCATGGAGGAGAGTCATGGCTGATTTCCCGAGGTAGATGACGGAGAAAGGAAGGCGTCGATCGAAGTGAGCTGGTAGCCGCGGTCGTCGTGGCCGATGACGCGAGCGATCTGCTGGACATGGCGGGCGCGGCCGCGCCCGGCGAGAAACACCACCAGATTCACGGCCTCGGCGATCAGCGCCCGTGGCGCGGCCAGGGCGACCTCCAGAATCAGTTGCTCTAGGCGCAGCAAGGCGCCTTGCGCGGAGCCGGCGTGGAGGGTGGCAATACCGCCCGGGTGGCCGGTGCCCCAGGCCTTGACCAGGTCCAGGGCTTCGCCGCCGCGTACCTCGCCGACTACCACCCGGTCGGGACGCAGGCGCAGGGTGGTACGCACCAGGTCAGCCATGGACACCACGCCAGGGCGGGTGCGCAGGGCGACATGATCGAGGGCCGGACACTGCAACTCGACCGTGTCCTCCAGCACCAGGACGCGGTCACCGGTGCCGGCCACTTCGGCCAGCAGGGCGTTGGCCAGGGTGGTCTTGCCGGTGCTGGTGCCGCCTGCCAACAGGATGTTCTGCCGCTCACGTACGGCGACGCGCAGATACTCGGCCTGAGCAGTGCTGAGGATGCCTTCAGTCACGTACTGATTCAGGGGAATGACGCCAGCGGCGCGCTTGCGCAGGGCAAAGGTCGGACCGGCTGCCACCGGCGGTAACACCCCTTCGAAACGCTCGCCGGTTTCCGGCAGCTCCGCGCTGAGCAAAGGTTTGCCCCGATGCACCTCCGCGCCGATATGCGCCGCGACCAGACGAATGATGCGTTCACCATCGGTGGCGGGCAGCGTGCCCAACCGGGCGCGACCACTCGAGAGTCGGTCGAGCCAGAGGGCGCCGTCGGGATTGAGCAGCACCTCGACCACGTCCGGGTCGTTCAGGGCCGTGGCGATTAGCGGCCCCATCGCCGTGCGCAGCATGCGCGTGCGGCGATCCAGGGAAGTGGCCACTGCTGCGAGTACAGAAGAGCCGGCATCACTCATGGCGCTCTCCCGCGACCTGAGTCTCTGGCTGAGCTTCTTCATGCACGTCCCTGACCAGGCTACGCCCACGCTGCAGGTGACGCCCCAGTTGCTCGACGAACTGGGTGAAGCGCAGTTTGCCCTGCGCGCGCGACGCCTCCTGGTGCGCCTCGGGTACCGGCGTGCTGACCGTGAGGTAGTAGCGCACGTAGAGTGCGACGGTCTCGATCAAGATGTGCTGGTCGCGCTCCAGCCGCTCGAACTGGCGCGACAAGCGATCCAGGCGCTTGCCCATGGCCACCTCGCGCTGCTCGCCCGACTCTGGCGACAGCCAAGAGGCGAGGGCCGCGGCGATGATCGAGGACTTCGACACGCCTTTGGTGATCGCCAGCTCGTTCAGGCGCTTGGCGTGCTCGGGTTGGATGAACAGGTTCAGGCGGGCTCGGCTCATAGGGCAATTCCATCGTCAGGGTCGAGGGCGGCCAGCCGCGCTGCACGTTGCAGACGCGGATCAGGCTGGGTAGGGAAGGGGGCAGGGGTGTCGTCCTCGTCGAGGAGGAGCAGGTCGCTGGATAGTTCGTCAACGTCAGGCAACTGGGCGATTTCCGCCAGCTCGGGCTGAAGGCGAGGACCGCCATCTTCGAAGGATGCGCTGCCGGCCCATTCGGCCGGCGGAGTGCCGATGGCCGCGGGCACAGCCAGGGCGCTCCAGTCGTCCGGCCGTGCGGCAGGTGCGTCGGCATAACGCCCAGGCTGCAGTTGCGGCGCCGGCAGTACCCGGCGCTGGAAGTTGGAGTCGGCGAAGTAGCGCAACTTCTTCGCCCGGATCGGTGCATGGCCGGAGAGCATCACCACCGACTCGTCGGTGGGCAGTTGCATCACCTCACCCGGTGTCAGCAACGGGCGAGCCGTCTCCTGGCGTGACACCATCAGGTGCCCCAGCCAGGGCGCCAGTCGATGGCCAGCATAGTTGCGTTGCGCGCGCAGCTCGGTGGCGGTGCCTAGCGTTTCGGAGATGCGCTTTGCGGTGCGCTCGTCGTTCGTGGCGAAGGTCACCCGCACATGGCAGTTGTCGAGGATCGAGTGGTTCTGTCCGTAGGCCTTGTCGATCTGGTTGAGCGACTGCGAGATCAGAAAGGCACGCAGCCCGTAGCCGGCCATGAAGGCCAGGGCCGACTCGAAGAAGTCCAGCCGCCCCAGCGCAGGAAACTCGTCGAGCATCAGCAATAGCTTGTGTCGGCGTTCGATGCCGTCGGTGCCATCGAGTGATTCGGTCAGGCGCCGGCCGATCTGGTTGAGGATCAAACGGATCAGCGGCTTGGTACGGCTGATGTCCGAGGGCGGTACCACCAGGTACAGCGACACGGGATGCTCAGCTGAGATGAGGTCGGCGATCCGCCAGTCGCAACGCGAGGTGACCTCGGCGACCGTCGGATCACGGTAAAGGCCGAGGAAGGACATGGCCGTCGACAGTACGCCCGAACGCTCGTTCTCACTCTTGTTCAGCACTTCGCGCGCGGCCGAGGCCACCACCGGATGAGGCGCATCGGCTAGGTGGGGCGTGCTCATCATCCGGTGCAGGGTCAGCTCGAAGGTGCAGGCCGGATCCGAGAGGAAGTTGGCGACGCCGCGCAGGGTCTTGTCCTGACCCGCATAGAGCACATGCAGGATGGCGCCGACCAGCAGCGCATGGCTGGTCTTTTCCCAGTGATTGCGCCGCTCCAGGGCGCCCTCCGGGTCGACAAGGATATCGGCAATGTTCTGTACATCGCGCACCTCGTGGGTGCCGCGGCGTACCTCCAGCAACGGGTTGTAGGCTGCCGACGCGGGATCGGTGGGGTTGAACAGCAGACAGTGGGAGAAGCGCGAGCGCCAGCCGGCGGTCAGGCTCCAGTTCTCGCCCTTGATGTCATGGATGACTGCCGAGGCCGGCCAGGAGAGCAGGGTGGGCACCACCAGGCCGACGCCCTTGCCCGAGCGAGTCGGCGCAAACACCAGCACGTGCTCGGGGCCTTCGTGGCGCAGGTACTGCTCCTCGAACAGACCGAGGAATGTGCCAGCCGGCCGCGTTAGCCCGGCCTGGCGTACCTCCTCGGCATCGGCCCAGCGTGCCGAACCGTAGGTCGTGACCTGCCGAGACTGGCGTGCCCGCCAGATCGCCATGCCAATGGCCACCACCAACGCCAGCAGGCTGCTGCAGGCGGCGATGCTGCCGCCGACGTTGAAGACGTCTGGTGCATAGGCATCGAAGAAGAACCACCACTCGAACAGACGCCAGGGATGGTAGATCGGCGTGCCCAGCCATTCGAACCAGGGATTCCCCAGGCGTGCTTGGTAGCCGAGCGCGGCTGCCGCCCACTGGGTGGCACCCCATATCCCGGAAAGGGTAATGGCCAACACCACCAGTACCTGGCCATACAGCACCGTTGCCGCTTGCATCCCTGACCCCAACCTCTCCGGTAAAGCACTCGGCACGCCGATGTGCCGCCGGCGAGAGATTCGGCATTGGCAGGAGAGGGGTCAAAGACCGTTTCGAGGATAGCCGAGAGTGGGAGCGCAACAGTTCCGTCTGTGGCGAAAGATGGTAGAAGGCAGTGGGGGGATATCGTACGGTCAGGAATGCCATGCAATTGAGCACAGGACTGGAGTGGTCGATTACTCCTTTTTGTCCCCAACTCCCTAGGGGCGGATGGTCGTGACCGTATTGCTCAGGCCATCCTTTAGTGGCTCGCGCTGCGCCTTCCTAGGCAGCGACTCTGCGCCGGCTCGGTGCATCCGTTTCAGCATTCCGATTGCACCGAAGATTCTGGGGGGGCCATGGCCTTCGCGGTCGTCGGGGGCGCTGTCGCGACGGTTGAGACCGTCACGGTCTTTCCCTGCTTCATATCCCTTCTGCCGTACTGGGAAAACTGGAAGCGAAGACTACGAGAGCCCGGACCCACCGAGCTTCCACAAACTGGTCGTAACTCTGGCCCTGTGGCTCAGCCGTGAACGGGTGGCGACAGGAGCGATCTGCGTGATTGCCAGGGCTGAATAAAGGCCAGAACGGCATCGAAGCAATCACGCAGACATAGTTATGCACGCTATTACGAACCACTCGATCGGCGATTGCGCAACAGGCGTGGTTGTCGTTTGGGACCGTGCTGCCGTTGCCACTCCAGGGGCGTCTGGTTGAACCAACGGTGGAAAGCGCGGCTGAAACCGCTGGGGTTGGAGTAGCCGAGTAACCCTGCCATCTGCGCCATGCTGATAGCGGGATCCTGCAGGTAGTGGCGAGCCATGTGTTGGCGAGTGTCGTCGAGCAGGTCCTGGAAGGATATGCTTTCCTGCGCGAGGCGCCTTTGCAGAACTCGAGGGTGGAGGGCCATGCAGTCTGCGACTTTCTCCAGAGTGGCGCGGCCGCTTGGAAGCAGGTCGCGGAGCAGTTGCCTGACGTAGTTGGGGAGTTCAGTAGCCGCAAGGCGCTCTATCCTGCCGAGGTGTTCCGCGACCAGGTGATGCAGTCCTTCATCGCCCGTGCTGAGTGGCAAAGCGAGCGTCGCCGCGTCGAACATGAGTCCGGTGGAGTTGGCGGAGAAGACCGATTGGCAACCCAGCACATGCAGGTATTCGGTTTCCTGGTTGAGGGAGGGATGCGCCAGAAGGATCTTGTCGGGTTGCCAGTCGCTGCCTGCCAAGGTGCGCATCAGCTGTATGGCCACTCCGCATGCCAGCTCCTCGGCTTGGGATCGGCCAGGGGTATCGCCGTCGCTGACCCTGAAGCTGAGCAGGGCCTGTTCGCCTTGCACATCGAGGTCTACCTCCGCAGCGCCGTTGTAGAGGGAGAAGTTAGCGCGCAGTTCGATCAGGGCTTCACCGACGGTGCCGGTATTGCGGATCAGGTAGAGCAGGTCGCCGAACACCGTGATGCCCTGATGAAGTCCATAGCGCAATCCGAACAGTGGTGTGCTCGACTGACGGGCACACAGTTCCAGCAGCGCGCAGTAGCGGCGGTAGGAAAGAATGCCGTCTTGCCGCCGGAGGATTTCCGCGGGCAGCGACACCCTACGCAGCATCTCCAGCGGATTGAGCCCCAGGCTCGAGGCGAACTCGTCGAAGCCGGTCAGGCTGAGGGCGCGCACGAAGGGGTTCATCGGCATGCCGGCTTCAGTCATGGACGGCTCCGCCGATTGTAGGCATCAGGCGCTGATGCTGTTGCTTCCATTTTTGCGGGCTGATTCCAGTCCAGCGGCTGAAGGCTCGGGAGAACGCGCCGAGACTGGTGTAGCCGAGCAGTCCGGAGAGCTGGGTCAGGCTGATGGACGAGTCGCACAGATAACGGATGGCCAGGGATTGTCGAGTGCTGTCCAGCAGCTGCTGAAAGCTGGTGCCCTCAGCCTGGAGGTAGCGTTGCAGGGTCCTGGGGCTGAGCATCATTTGCGCGGCAATCTGTTCGACAGTGACGTTGCCGCCTGGGAGTCTGTTGCGTAAGAGCTTCTGCACGTAGGGCGGAAGCTCAGCCAGGCTGAGTTGCGTGAGCTCATCAAAATGTCGCCGGATCAGTCGTTGAAAGCGTTCATCGCCCGCGCTGAGCCTAGTCGCGAGCAGCGCACTGTCGAAGACAAGAGCATTGACCGGATTATCGAATCTCGGGGCGACTCCCAGCAATGCCCGGTACGTGGAGGCCTTTTCCACTGAGGTGTGGCGCAGGAGCAATTCGTCGGGCGTCCACGTCCGCCCCAGAAGCGTGTGTATCAGGCGCAGGCCTACTGCCATGGCCAGTTCTACGGTCTGGCGGACCGAAGCTGCATCGGCGTCTGTCACGTCATAGAGCAGGCGCGCCTCGTCGCCGCGCCGTTCGAGGCGGAGCTCCGCGCCGCTGCTGTGGACGTGGTAGTAGCGGATAAGCGCCTCCAGCGCATCGCCCAGGGTTTCGGCACTGTTGATCACGTAGAGCAGGTCTCCCAGTGCGTGGGTGCCCTGGTGAAGGCCGAACTGCAGGCCGAAGAGTGGGTTGTCAGTGCGCTCTGCGCAGAACTCCAGGAGGGCGGCGAACCTGTCCCCCGAAATCGGTGCGTCCAGGTCGTCGCAGGGTAGCCCAGCCTCGGCCAAGATCGCGCGGGAGTCCAGGCCCTGGCTGTTCGCAAATTCATCGAATCCCAGCAGGGCGATACCCCGGACAAATGAGGTCATTGCTAGTGACCAGGCGAGGAAAGGGAGGGAATCATCGGGCGCTCCCGTTGGGTACTGTTGAAGTCATTATTTGAGCATTTATTGGCGCGAATTGTGAAGCTTTGACATCTGCCTAGACGCAAACTCAGCCCCACAAATCCAAAAACAACAAGGTCTTGCATTCGGCAATGCGCTGAATGACGGAGGTCTCCATGCGCCAAATTCTGTTTGTTTGCCTGGTCGTGGTCCTGATCGCAGGGGTCATTCGTTCCTCCGAAACGCTGGTCGAGACGGCCCCCCTCTACCCCTGGCCCGCGCACATGGTTTCCAGTATTGACGATGTGTTCAGGCATCTCTGACAGCGGCGGTCTGCGCGAGCCATAGATTCAGCGCCAGCCGATTGTGTCTCCTTGGCGAGCTTGGCACGTGCCTTCGGGCCCTGGTTGTTTGTACTTCGAAGTTTCGGTCCGGTCGTTCCGGTGCCGTAGTTAACAGGATGCCCAATGAGTGAGCTGATCCATTACCGCCTTGAGCAGGGCCTAGCCTTGATCGGCCTGGACCGAGTGCCGGTCAATGCGCTTGACCAGCCTCTCCGCGCGGCCCTGTCCGATGCCTGCGAACGCGCCGCAGCCGACCCCAGTGTGCAGGCCATCATTATCCATGGCGCGCGTGGCCTGTTCAGTGCCGGGTCCGATATCGGGGAGTTTGGCACCGGCGCCTCCTTCGCAGAGCCGGATCTGCCCAAGACCTTGGTGCGTCTGGCTGGTATTCACAAACCGCTGATCGCCGCTCTGGGCAAGGTCGCACTGGGCGGCGGACTGGAGTTGGCGTTGGCCTGCGGCTACCGCATCGGCGAACCAAACCTGCGTGTCGGTCTGTCTGAGATCAACCTTGGGCTGCTGCCGGGAGCTGGCGGTACCCAGCGACTGCCGCGCCTGATCGGCGTCGAGTCCGCGCTGAACCTCATCCTATCGGGCAAGCAGATTGATGCCGAGAACGCCCGGCTACTGGGAATTCTCGACCGAGTTTCCACTAGTCCCGAGCGGTTGCTGGATGAAGCTCGCGAGTACGCCTACGAGTTGATCGCTTGCCGTGCGCCAGCGCAGCCGGCGGAGGCCTGGCCGGAACCCGCGGACGGCCTACCGGATGACTTCCTCGTCCGCTATCGCGCCGAGCACGAGCCCAGTTGGAAAAGTCGCCTCGCGCCGCGCCTGGTGTTGTCCGCCGTGGAAGCGGCCTGCCTGCTACCGCTCGACGAGGGGCTTCTGAAAGAACTCGCTTTGTTCAAACGGGCGGAGTCTTCCCGCCAGTCGAAGGCCCTCCGCCATGTGTTCTTCGCCGAGCGCGAAGCGGCTCGGATTCCGGGGGTACGCGACGACCTGCCCTTGCGCAGTATCACCCGGGTTGCGGTCATAGGAGCGGGCACCATGGGCGGCGGTATCGCCATGTGCTTCGCCAATGCCGGTATCCCGGTCGCCCTGCTGGAGCGCGACGGCAAGGCTCTGGACCGAGGCCTGACGATGATTCGCGACAACTACGAATCCAGCGTCCGGCGTGGCAGGCTGCTACCCGATCAGGTGGACTCACGCATGGACCTGATTTTCGGCACCCTTGACTACGCGGATCTGTCCGACGCCGACCTGGTGATCGAGGCGGTTTTCGAGAAGCTAGAGGTCAAGCAGCAGGTGTTCCTTACCCTGGAGAAAGTGTGCAAGCCAGGCGCGATCCTGGCGACTAATACCTCGTCACTGGATGTGGACGCTATCGCGGCGACCGTGGCTCGCCCCCATGATGTAGTGGGACTTCATTTTTTCAGCCCCGCTAATGCCATGCGCTTGCTCGAAGTGGTGCGAGGCAAGGCCACGGCGCCTGACGTACTGGCCACTACCCTGGATATCGCCAGGCGAATTGGCAAGCTGCCGGTGATCTCTGGAGTGTGCTTCGGTTTCATTGGGAACCGTATGCTCGAGCCATATGCCCGCGAGGCCCATCACCTGGTATTGGAAGGTGCGACGCCGGCGCAAGTGGATCGTGTGCTCACCGACCTGGACCTGAACATGGGCGTGTTCAGCATGCTCGACCTGGCTGGCATCGATGTGAATTTCCTGGTGCGCGATTCCAATCGGATCGCCATTGCCCACGATGAGAGCTACTGCCGCCTGGGCGACGAGTTGTATGCCATGGGGCGATACGGCCAGAAAACCGGGCGCGGCTTCTACCTCTATGAAGGCCGGAACCGCAAGGACGATGCGGAAGTGATCGCCTTGGCCGAGCGTCTGGCGGACGAACTGCAGATATCCCGACGCCCGATTGACGACCAGGAAATCCAGGAGCGTTGCCTGTTCATGCTGATCAACGAAGGCATCCAACTGTTGGATGAGGGCATTGCCCTGCGCACGGGTGATATCGACTTGGTGTGGATCAACGGATACGGCTTCCCAGCCCACCTGGGCGGCCCCATGCACTACGCCGAGCAACTGGGTCTCGATACTGTTCTGCTTGGTCTTCAGCGCTACCGGCAGGCCCTGGGCGAATACGGCGAGATGTGGTTCAAACCGGCACCGTTGCTGGAGCGCCTGGTGGCCGCTGGCCGTAAATGCATCGAGCGGTTCTGAGAGTCCCCCCTGCTCCGGAAGTTGGCTAGTTCAAGGGTGACCACGCCAGCCTTTGCACCGTGCCGCTTCCGGAGAAGGCGGGGAGCCAGACAGAGCGCGCCTGATGAGCCCTGTCCGGTTCCTCGCCGTCCGCACGCAGGGACACGAGGTGTCCCGTGCTCGCATCAACTTTGCTCTGGCACTTCGCCGGGTTTGTTTATCGGCCGGGTGGATTGCCAGTCCCATTTCTCCGAGGTTCTCCCCATGACTTCCAATCACATTCAAGACTTTTCCCTTGCCAATCGTGTGGTGCTGATCACCGGTGCGTCCAGCGGCATCGGCGCGCATCTCGCTCGACTGGCTGCACGTGCGGGCGCTCGCGTGGTGCTGGCAGCTAGGCGTATCGAGCGGTTACAGCAACTGGCGGCTGACATCGAATGGGAGGACGGCCTGGCGCTGCCGGTTACCCTGGACGTCACCAACCGGGCCAGCGTCGAGGCTGCCTTCGATGCCGCTGAAGCACACTTCGGTGTGGTCGATGTGGTGCTCAACAACGCCGGTATCGGTAACGGGCAGCGACCTCTGGAAATCAGTGAAGAGGACTGGCGGGCCATGCTCTCCACCAATCTCGATGGTGTCTGGCGCGTGGCTCAGGTCGCCGGCCAGCGCATGGCCCGCAGCGGGCGCGGCGGCAGCATCGTCAATGTCGCCTCCATCCTCGGGTTGCGCGTGGCTACGGGCTACAGTCACTACTGCGCCGCCAAGGCCGGGGTCGTGCAACTGACCAAGTCGCTGGCTCTGGAACTCGCGCGCTACGGTATCCGCGTCAACGCCATTGCGCCTGGCTACTTCAAGACCGAGATGAATGAGACCTTCTTCGAGGGCGACAAGGGCAGCGATTACATCCGCGCCATGGTGCCCATGCGTCGCCTGGGTGAGCTTCAGGAGCTGGAAGGGCCATTCCTGCTGCTGGCCAGCGAGGCGGGTTCGTTCATGACTGGAAGCGTCCTGGCGGTTGATGGCGGCCATCTGGTCAGCAGCTTGTAGTCGGGGGAAGCGCCGTGAAGGACATCTGCTTGAGGGGCATGGGTGACTGGCGCCCTCCCATACCGTGCGCCGTGAAGAGGCGCGTCGGCATTGGCCCGAGAAGTGATTCCCAACATTAACAGGCAGGTGAAGCAATCCATGACGCTGACAGATCAATCCATAGGCATCCGCGATGGCGAAGAGCTCGACGCCGCCGTCATTGATCCGTACCTCAAGGCCCACATTCCCGGCCTCACCGGTACCCCGCGCATCAGCCAGTTCCCGGGCGGCGCATCCAACCTGACCTACCTGCTGGAATACCCGGACCAGGAATTCGTGCTGCGTCGTCCGCCGTTCGGCCACAAGGCGAAATCCGCCCATGACATGGGCCGCGAGTTCCGCATCCTCAATCAGCTCAATGCCGGTTTCCCCTACTGCCCTAAGGCCTACGTGCACTGCACCGACGAGTCGGTGATCGGCGCCGAGTTCTACGTGATGGAACGGGTGAAGGGCGTGATCCTGCGGGCCGACTTACCGGCCGAGCTGTCGCTCGACGAAGGCCAGGCCCAAGAACTGTGCCGGAGCTTCATCGACAAGCTGGTCGAATTGCACAACGTCGATTACGCCGCCTGCGGCCTGGGCGACCTGGGCAAACCGGAAGGCTACGTACAGCGTCAGATCGGCGGCTGGAGTGACCGCTACGAGAAGGCCCTGACCCCGGACGCCCCGACCTGGGAACCGGTGAAAGCCTGGCTCAAGGACAAGATGCCCGCCGACCACCACAAACCGGCCATCGTCCATAACGACTACCGCTTCGACAACGTCATCCTCGATCCAGCCAATCCGATGCAGATCATCGGCGTACTGGACTGGGAGCTGACCACCCTCGGCGACCCGCTGATGGACCTGGGCAACACCCTGGCCTACTGGATCGAAGCCAAGGACCCGGCCCCCGTACAGCTGATGCGTCGGCAGCCGAGCCACGTGCCGGGCATGCTGACCCGCCAGGAGTTCGCCGACTACTACGCTGCGCGCGCCGGCCTGCCGCCCATCACCAACCTCGACTTCTACTACACCTACGGCCTGTTCCGCCTGGCCGGCATCGTGCAGCAGATCTACTACCGCTACTTCCATGGCCAGACCCAGGACAAACGCTTCGCCCAGTTCATCCACATGAACAAGCTGCTGGAGCAGATGGCCCTGACGATCATTGGCGAGTCGCGGCTGTAGTCGGATAGAAGAACCATTCGGCACCTGCTAACCGGTGGGGCACTGACGCTGTCGTTGCATGGGAATCCTGCGAGGATTCCCATGCTTTCACGCTGGTAGCAGCCCCTGAGTGCTGCAGACTCAGTGACTGCCCACCAGCAAGGCCAGTGCTTGGCAAGCCGTTTCGGTTTCCGTCTTGAGGCGCTCGAGGTCGCCGTGGGCGGTCCAGGCGACGAGCAGGCCATCGAACAGCAGGATGAGCGTGCGGCTGGTGGCCTTCAGCGCGGTCTTGTCGAGCCGGTCACCGATGGCTCGCGCAAGGGCCAGTTCAGTTGCCTCGACACCCACCGAGTAGATCTTGCTGGCCATCTCCGGCTGGTTGCGCATGGTCCAGAAGAACAGTTCGGACTGCGCCCGGGCCAGTTCCGGATTGGTTGAGAACCAGTTGACCAATTGGCGCAGCATCTCCGCCGCTGTCTCTGACGGGGTCGTTCCGGCAGGTACCTGGTCGAGGGTCTGCTGGGGCAGGGTGAAGAGTGACTCGTAGACGGCGTAGAAGAGCTCGTCCTTGGTCCGGAATACATAGTGCAACGAGGCGAGGGGACAACCGGCTTCAGCGGCGATTCGCCGCGTGGTGGCGTTAGCCACGCCATGCTCGGCGATCACCTTGACCGTCGCCTTCACGAAATCCTGCCTGCGCAGATCAGCGCCCACTCTGGCCATGAAAGTTTTCTCCGTTCCTGTCGCTATGCCGCTACTGCCTGGGTTGGGGCCGCGCCGGCGGATGCTACTCCATGCCACCTCGCAGCGTCATGGAGCGATATGTATCTATTAATGGTGCCTATGCTTTAGCAACGCCATACGGCGTGGAATCCGTATCCGGTGTCTCTCGTCTTCTGCTTGGAGAGATAAGGTAACAATCGTTTCGTAAATTCCCATTCTGGTGCGCGCGCCTGAATCAAGTTGGTGCATAACTGGGTGTTCAGGTATCACATCACGATTGTTATAAAAATACTAAGTGCATGATATTTAAATGAAAAATAACTGCATTGACGGTTGGCACATGGTTTGCTTTTGATCGATTGACTTGGTCAAGTGATCAAGTCGAATGACCAGAAGTCTGGCACAGCCCGATTCTTCCTTCCAGGAAGCGCCGGTCGCCGGTTAAAGCCCCATGAGGACCTCCCAATGAAAGACGTGATTCAGCGCACCGATGTCGGCAACTCCATCGCAGGTGGAGTCAGGCAACTGCTGGTAGCGCTGGCGGCATCGGCCGCCTTCTGTTCGGTTCAGGCTGCACAGAGCGATGCATCCCTGCTGGGCACCACGCTAACGCCGTTGGGAGGGGAGGTTGCCGCGAGTGCTGATGGGGTGATTCCAGCCTGGACGCCGCCGGGCCAGCAGGATTCGGGGTGGAGCTACGGCCAGGTGCGTGGCCAGCACTGGAAGTTCAAGGATGACAAGCCGCTCTTCAGCATCGACTCCAACAACGTTGCGAAATACGCGAGCAAGCTTTCGCCTGGGCAGTTGGAGTTGTTCAAGAAGATCCCAGGCTATCGCATGGACGTGTACCCGACCCGTCGCAGCTGTGGCGTGCCGGATTTCGTCGCCGAAAACACCAGGAAGAACGTCGGCTTCGCCAAGCTCGACGCAAGCGGTCTTGCCCTGGAAGAGGCCCATGTTCCCGGCATCCCCTTCCCGCAGCCCACTACGGGTGCGGAAGTGATGTGGAACATGAAGATGCACTACCGCGGCGTCGGCTTTCACATGACCAAGACCATCTCCGGTATTTCCCCGCGCAAGGCTGGAGGCGATTGGCTGAACACCTCACTGGACTGGACAATGTTCACGCCTTGGGGCGAGAAGGGCAGCAAGCTGTTCTCCTCGACTGATGGTCTGGAGACAGCGACCTACTTTTCCTACTTCGATCCGGTTTCCCTGGCCGGTCAGGCCGGCGTGCTCACCACCAAGGCGGGTGAGCAGACTACTACCTTCTATTACTTCCCAGGCCAGCGTCGGGTGCGTCGCATGCCGGCTTATTCCTATGACGCACCGCAAATCGGTCTGGACAATCAGTACACCATTGATGAGTCCAACATCTTCTACGGCCCGATGGATCGCTTCGACTGGAAGCTGGTCGGCAAGCAGGAGCTGATCGTGCCCTACAACTCCTTCGGCGCCTATGACACCTCTGCAAAGGTCGAGAGCTTCGCCAAGGACGACGCTATCGCGTCCGAGTTCCGTCGCTACGAGCAGCACCGCGTTTGGGTGGTCGAGGCCACCGTGCGCCAGGGTATGCGTCACCAGGCGCCGAAGCGCGTGTTCTACATCGACGAGGACAGCTGGAACGGCCTGATGGCGGTCGACTACGACAAGCAGGGGCAGATCTGGAAGGTGCGTGAGGGCTTCACCATTCCGGTGTACGAGACCGGCAGCTGCGATATGGAGGCCCAGGTTCAGTACAACCTGGTCGACGGTCGCTATCTGTATGACATGACCTCGGTTGGCGCAGGCAAGGATGACCACCGCTGGATCACCGAGGGCGGCAACAACCCGCGCATGAAGCGCGACTTCTATACCTCCGACAACCTGCGCTCCATCAGCGAACGCTAACCGCGAATTAGGGTGCCGACATGAAAAGAATAATTTCCCAAGCATCGGGCCTGGCCATTGCGTGTGCCGCACCGTTGGCCCTGGGGTTTACCTTCGAGACGGAGAATATCCGTGGCTCTTTTGACTCCACTATCTCGGCGGGCATGGGAGTGCGTACCCAGTCTCCAGGGTGTGATCTGATCAATGCGGGTGCGGGTGGCCATAATCCGCCCGCCGGCTGCCTGGACCCTACCGTTTCCGGTATCGGCGACCAGGGCAACATGAACTATGGCAAGGGTGATCTGTTCACTAACTACGTCAAGGGCGTCCACGAGTTGGTGCTGAAGTTCCCCGAGGACTTCACCTTCATGGCGCGTGGTAGCTGGAAACGTGACTTCGCTGCGACCGATACCACGGGGGCGTTGGGGGCCGAAACTCAGTTCCGGCAGGCCTTGGGCTCGGATATTGGCCGCGACGGGTTGACCGATGATGCGCGTGACGAGCTGAAGTTCAAGGCGCGCCTGCTCGATCTGTGGGTCAGCAAGAGTTTCGATGTGGGTGACCAACGGGTTCGCGCGCGTCTGGGCAACCAGGTCATCAACTGGGGCGAGAGCCTGTTCGCGATCGGTGGCATCAATGCCACCAACTCCTATGACTTCCAGGCGCTCTCCAGTCCAGGGGTTCAGCTCAAGGAAGCCGTGCTGCCGGCACCTATGTTCAGCGTCGCCACGGGGCTGGGCTACGGCGTGAACGTCGAGGCGTATTACCAGTTCGGCTGGAATAAGAGCGAATTGCCTCCAGTGGGTAGCTATTGGTCGACTTACAACGTGATCGGCGAAGGCATGGAAGCCTATGGATACGACGACAAGGATGCCCGTGACAGCGGCCAATGGGGACTTTCGGTACGCTGGCAGCCCGAGGATAGCGACGTGAACTACGGCTTCTACGTGATGCGCTATCACGACAAGCTGCCGCAAGTGTCCTACAACCAGTCGACGTTCGCTCCAACATGGATTTACCCGGAAGACCGCATGCTTTACGGCATCAGCGCCAATGCGCCGATCGGCGACTGGGCCGTGGGCACAGAACTTTCCTATCGTCCCAAGGAGGCAGTACCGCTCAATCCCTTGCCCGGTCTTGCATTCGGTCCTGCTCCTTGCTCGGGACGGGGAGGGGAATGCTGGAAGGACACCAAGAAATTCCAGTGGCACCTGACGGGCATCTACAGCCTGACCAACGCCAATTCCCCGGACTTCCTCGAGTTCACCGGGGCCAGCACGGGTACGTTCCTGTCGGAGCTGGTTCTGGTGAAATACCCGGGTCTGCATGACAGCTACGACGGGGAACTGGTTGCTCCGGGGGGCAACACCTGGGTGACAGATCTGTCGCAGTTTCCCCCTAAAGCCCATGGCGACAAGAGCTCCTCCGGGATGCATGTCGACTTCAGCCTGACCTATGACGGCACCGTCATCCCAGGCTGGACGGTGACGCCGGGCATCTATTACCAGCGTTCCCTGGGTAATGGCCGCACGCCCTCGATCTATTCGACCTATACCCGAGACGCCAGCGCGATGAATTTCTATGTGAACTTCGTGCGCAACCCGGGTAACTGGCAAGTCAGTTTGAACTACGCGAAGTTCAACGATGGCGATACCCCTTACGACCAGATGCTGCGTGATCGGGATTACGTTGGCCTGTCGGTTTCGCACTCTCTGTGAGGCATGTTGTGAATAATCCTGTTGTAGAGATAACCGACGTGAGGAGGCGTGGCGTGCTGCCACGCCTGGAGGACTGGCTATTCAAGCAGCGCTGGGCAGTATTGGCGCTGCTGGCCGTCTTCACCTTGGGTATGGCCTGGTTCGCCGTCCAACTACGCATGGAGGCTGGCTTCGAAAAGCAATTGCCGATCGGTCATGAGTACGTCGAGACCTTCCATGCCTACCGTAACGATCTGATCGGGGCGAATCGCCTGACCATCGTAGTCAAGGCGCGCGAAGGGGACATCTGGACCGTGGATGGGCTCAGACGTTTGTATGACGTGACCCAGGCGGTGACCTTCCTGCCCAGTGTTTCGCGCAGTAGCGTGCAGTCATTGTGGACGCCTAACTCCTTCGTCAACGAGATCACCGAGGAGGGCTTTCGCGCCGACCCGTTGATCCCCGGTACTGTGACGCCGGAGCGCCTCGACAAGGAGATCATCGGCAAGATTGCCAGCTCCACCGCTCAGGGTGGCTTCATTGGCACTCTGGTTTCACGTGACCAGAGCAGTGCGATGATCACCGCTGAGCTCAACGAGGTCGATGCTTCTGGAGCCCAGCTGGACTATGTGGCCTACAACAAGGTCCTGGAGCAGCAGATTCGCGCGAAGTTCGAGGACGCCGGGTTCGAGATCCAGATCATCGGGTTCGCCAAGCAGATCGGCGACATCGCCGATGGTGCCGCCGCGGTACTGGAGTTCTGCTTGCTGGCCCTGTTGCTGACCGCTGCCGCGGTGTACTGGTACTGCCACTCCGTGCGCTTCACCCTGCTCGCCCTGGGCTGTTCCCTGACCTCGCTGGTCTGGCAGTTCGGCAGCCTGCGCTTGCTTGGTTACGGCCTCGACCCACTTGCCGTGCTGGTGCCGTTTCTGGTGTTTGCCATCGGGGTGTCCCATGGTGTGCAGCAGATCAATTACATCGTGCGCGAAATCGCCTGCGGCAAGAGTGCCGAGCAGGCCGCCCGTTCCAGTTTCAGCGGTCTGTTGATTCCAGGCACCCTGGCGTTGGTGACGGCCTTCGTGTCTTTCGTGACGCTGTTGTTGATCCCGATTCCGATGGTGCGCGAGTTGGCCATCACCGCCTCGCTTGGCGTGGCCTTCAAGATCATCACCAACCTGGTGATGCTGCCGTTGGTGGCCTCGATGCTCAAGGTCGACAGCCGCTACGCCGCCGCCGAGGAGCTTTCCCGTGAGCGTCGCAGCCGCTGGTTGCATGGCCTGGCCCGTCTCGCCGAATGGCGCAATGCCCGGTTTGTGCTGGCCGTGGCAGGGCTGCTGTTCGCCGTGGCAGTGTGGCAGAGCCATGATCGGGTGGTTGGTACGCTGCAGGCCGGTGCGCCGGAGCTGCGCGAGGACTCCCGCTTCAACCGCGATGCGGTGTCCATCGCCAGCAATTACGACATCGGCCTGGACTGGCTCAGCGTGGTCTTCGAGGTCCAGCCGGATGAGTCCGGCGCGGTCGTCGGTGCCTGCGAAAATGTGGCCTTGGGGCAGTACCAGGATCGTTTCGTATGGGCTATGCAAGGTGTTCCCGGGGTCTTGTCCGTCGCCTCGTTCTCCAACGGTATGCGCCAGTTCAACGAGGGCTACAACGAGGGGAATCCGAAGATGAGCGCGGTCCCCATCGACTCGATGAACTACTCCTCGCTGGCCACTGAGGTCGCTCGTATCTCAGGCATCATGCGCGCAGATTGCAGTATGACCGCCGTACACCTGTATCTGGCAGACCACAAGGCAACCACTATCAAGCAGGTGATCGAAGCGGCCAAGGCCTTCCGTGCGGACTTCCCCATGCCAGGCGTCGTGATACGCCTGGCCTCGGGCAATGCGGGGGTGCTCGCGGCCATCAATGAGGAGGTGGAGAAGAGCGAGACACCGATGTTGCTGTACGTTTACGCGGCCATCGCCTTGCTGGTGTTTGTGGTTTACCGCGACCTGCGTGCCGTGCTGGTGTGCTGCTTGCCGCTGACTATCGGCACCTTCATCGGCTACTGGTTCATGAAGGAGCTACAGATCGGCCTGACCATCGCCACGCTTCCGGTGATGGTGCTGGCGGTGGGCATTGGCGTCGATTACGCCTTCTACATCTACAACCGCATCCAGTTGCATCAGGCACATGGCCAATCCATCGTCAAGGCGGTGGAGCATGCGCTGCTAGAGGTCGGTGTAGCGACCATCTTCACCGCCATTACCCTGGCCATAGGCGTCGCCACCTGGTCGTTCTCCGAGCTCAAGTTCCAAGCCGACATGGGCAAGCTGCTGGCCTTCATGTTCATGATCAACATGGTCATGGCCATGACGGTGCTGCCGGCATTCGCCGTATGGCTGGAGCGGGTATTCCCGCGTAAAGGCCCGGTGCGCATGATTGGCGCGCTGGCGCACTGAGGTGAAAATGATGAAATTCGTTCAATCACTCGTCGGGGCAGCGCTTGCCGTCCTGCTGCCGCTGGCTTGCTCGCACGCTGCCCCTCTCGAGAGCGTGCCGGCAGCCCCATCGAGTTACGCTGCCCAGGCGACCGTGCTGGGCGCTACGTGGGCCAATGGACGCTTGGTCGCCGTGGGTGATCACGGCATCGTGCTGCTGTCCGACGATCGCGGACGGAGTTTCCGTCAGGCCCCCTCAGTTCCGCTTTCTTCCCCCCTTACCGGGGTGAGCTTCGTCGATGCCAAGCATGGCTGGGCTGTCGGCCACTGGGGGGCGATTCTCGTCAGCAGCGATGGCGGCGAATCCTGGCAGGTCCAGCGCCTGTCCAGTGAGGAAGATCGCCCGCTGTTCGCGGTGCATTTCTTCAATCCTAGGCAGGGCGTCGCCGTAGGCCTCTGGTCGCTGGTTCTGACCACCGATGATGGCGGTGCAACCTGGACCGAGCAGACGCTGCCAGCGCCGGAGGGGTACAGCCGCGCCGACCTCAATCTGATGGGGCTTTTCGCGGACAACCAGGGCAATCTGTTTGCTACTGCCGAACGTGGCCAGCTATTGCGGTCCGATGACCAGGGGAAAAGCTGGCGCTATTTGGACACCGGCTACGAAGGCACTCTGTGGTCCGGTGCTGTGCTGGCCGATGGGACCCTTCTGGTCGGTGGCCAGCGCGGCACGCTGCTGCATGGATCTGCGGATGGGCAGCAATGGCAGCGGGTTTCCCTTGAAAGCAAGAGCTCCATCACTGGTGTGGCGGTAGCTGGCCCGCACGTGGTTGTGGTTGGTCTGGATGGGCTGATGCTGCGCAGCAGCGACGGCGGACTGAGCTTCACGGAGCAGCACACGGCCGACGGGGTTTCGCTGACGGCTGCACTGCTTGACAGCAATGACAATCCCGTTCTGTTCTCGCGGCGTGGTGTTGTCCCCGTGCAGACCCAGTGATGCAAACATTGCCAGCCTCGCGCGGCGGCTATCGCTGCCGCGTGAGGCTGGCGCAAGGTGTGAGCGTGACCCTTTGGGGCCCCGTCGTGATCCGGCGCTCGGCCCCTTCTTTTTTTGCGCGCGAGCCAATGATGGAAACCACTGTGTTTGTGGAGGGCCCATGTTTTCCGGAAGAAAGTTGAAGCGTCTGGCTGAAGAAGTCAGTTCGCGAATTTCGTCTTTGTTGAATGGTTCGCCCATCCCCGACTTCCAGGGTGGGCTGATCGAGCAGTATCCGTGGCTGAGCGACGGGTTCGATGCGCTGGAACGCCGGCTTGGTCTGCAGGAGGCATCTGGAGGCGAGCCGCCACAGGGAGTGCTTGACAGCACCCTGGTTGATGACCTGAAGGCGTGCCTGCAGGCGGCCAGGGACGAAATGAAGGAGCTGCAGCGCGAAATCGAGGCGCGCAACCTGACGCTATCGGAACTGAACGAACAGTTGGCGCTGTACAGAGACAAGGAGCGGGTCTGGGAGGTCACCCGGAATGCACTGACCGAGGTCTGCTGGGAGCTGCTGATCGTCGACGGCGACCCGGAACATCCGGGGAATCAGTTACGCTGGTCGAAGCAGTTCCGCGAGCTCGTGGGCTACTCGGAACGGGATTTCAACGACGATTGGGATGGCTATTTCTCAATCGTGAATCAGGATGATCTGAAACAGGTCCTGAAGGTGGTTACTGAATACCTGCGCGTGGGAGACCTGTCCGTCCCCTATACGGTCGAGTACCGAATGAGGCACAAAACCAGGGGTGAAGTCTGGTACCGGGAAAGGGGGCAGGGTGTCCTGGACTGTAACGGCACGCTCTCTCGCATCATTGGTGCCGTGCGGGACATCTCGGACGAAAGGTTGGCCGAAGCTGTCCATGCGCGGGAGGTGTCTGGCATGCAGTCCACCTACGACCAGATTTCGCAAGTCGTGGGTGTGATCAAGAGCATTGCCGACCAGACCAATATGCTTGCCCTCAATGCGGCTATCGAGGCGGCACGAGCCGGCGATGTGGGGCGCGGTTTCTCGGTAGTGGCCGACGAGGTGAAGAAGTTGGCGGCACGCACCAGGGAAGCTACCCAGAAGATTCAGGAAATGCTGACTTCAAGGTCGATCTAGTCGCTCGGTAAGCTCGTAGTGCGCCGCTTTTCATAGGAAGGCCTTGCTCCATGACTGGAAATCATGTCCGGATATCGGTTTACTGATGCAATAGCCTTGCGCTTCCTCGCAACCCCAGTTCGATAGCATCTCCATGGTCGAAACCGACTCGACGCCTTCCGCGACCACTTCCATGCCCAGGCTGTGGGCAAGCTTGATGATGGTTTCCACGATGGCAGCTGATTCGCTGTCACTATCGAGGTCCTTCACGAATGACTGGTCGATTTTTATGTAGTCGACCGGAAGATTTCGGAGGTAGGCGAGGGACGAGTATCCGGTTCCGAAGTCATCGATGAACAGCTTGAAGCCTGCTTCGCGGAGCTGCGTGAGGACGTGCCGCGCAACTGTCAGGTCTTCCATGATGCAGCTTTCGGTCAGCTCGAATTGGATCCAGTCCGGTGTGCCGCCCCAGGTCTCCAGAGCTCTCGAAATCTGCTCGAGCAACTGCCGGTCTCGAATGTCATGGGGTGAAAGATTGATCGCAATTGGCACGGCATGGCCTGAGCCATGCCAAGCATGACTTTCGCGAACGGCAGCCGCCAGCACCCAATGTGTAAGCCGGGTGATCAGGCCTGCACTCTCCGCAAAGCCGATGAATTGGCCGGGACCCATCAGGCCGCGCTCAGGGTGCTGCCAGCGCACCAGTGCTTCCACGCCGCTCACCTGCCTTGAATGCATTCGCACCTTGGGTTGGAACATCAGGCGTAACTCGTCGCCGTCGATGGCACGACGCAGGTCGGTCATCAGGGTCAGCCGCTGAGCGTTGTCACTGTCGAGCGCGCCTGCATATACGGCAATCTTTTCCGCGCTGCGGGCGCCATAACGCGCAACATTCGCGCGACGCAACAGCGAATCGGGGTCACTGCCATGCCCCGGATACATCGTGATTCCGATGCTGCAGTCAGCGGGCAGCAGCAGGGCGTCCAGCCCGAACGGCGTGCTCAAGACTTCCAGTACCTTTCGCGCGGCTTGCACCGCATGGCTGGCATCCATTCCTGGACGCAACACCGAGAACGAGGACTCGGCAACTCGGGCGACCATATCGCTGGCGCCTACAGCCTCGCGAAGCCTTGTCGCAACCTCCTGCAGCAGCCGGTCGCCTTCGTGATAGCCCAACGTCTCGTTGATTTCGCGGAAGTTGTCGACCTCGACATGCAGAAGGGCAACCGGATCGTGCGAGTGTCCTGAGGTGGAAATCGCCGTGCTCAGGGAATCCCTCATGGACAGGCGATTGGGCAGGCCTGTCAGCTCGTCGAAATAGGCCATTCTCCGGATGCATTCTTCAGCGTGCTTTTGTTCAGTGATGTCGGTGATGAACCCCTCTAGCGCGATCACGGTTCCGTCCGCGGAGTAGACCCCACACCCTTTGTCCCAGACCCATTTGGTCTGCCCTGTTGCGGTCTTGATTCTGTAGGTGGATTGGTAGGGCGTCCTGGTCCTCAAGGCCCTGGAAACCTTGCGCCTGAGCGAGGCAATGTCGTCGGGGTGAATGACATCGACCATCCTGACGGTTCCCGCGATGAGCTCGGCGGCGGAATAGCCGATGAGCTTCTGGCAGCCCTCGCTGACGACCTCAAGACGCCAGGAAACGTCATTCAGGCTCCGATAAGCCACGCCGGGAAGGTTGCTGACCAGGGTCTGCAATGTGCGCTGGCTCTCCCGAAGACCATCAAGTGCACCAGCTTCCCTGCGGGCTGCCTCCAGCTGGCTTCGCAGTGAGGCGCGATGCTGCAACAGGTTGGAGATCTGGTCCGCCAGCAAGCGGAGGGCTTCGATCTGCGAGGCATCGAGACGGCGCTTCACGGTATCCGCTACCGAAAGCACGCCGACCACCTCCCGCTCCGGCACGGTGACCGGGACACCGGCGAAGAGCCTGATACCTGTTGGCCCCGCGACCAGGACGCAGTGCTGGAGAAGTCGATTCGTGGAGGCATCCTCCACATGCACCAGTTCGTTGGATGCCACCACTGCAGCGCTCAACGAGCCCGCCCAGGGTATCTTCCCGGATGTCACCCCCAGCTTCGCACCAAACCATTCTTGCTCCTTATCGAGGAACGTCAGCATCGCAATGGGTACCTGGCATGCGATAGCGGCCAACCTGACGTATGCGTCGAGTTCGGGATCGGGTAACGGGTCGCGGATGTCACGAAGTTGAAGAGCTGTCATCTCCAGGATCCTCTACCGGAAAAGTCGGCGCGATGGCGAGGGTGCCAACCGTACGGCTGTCCGGCATCCATTCGTGAGGGAGGAGAGCGGGTGGCGCTCCGCTGTAATTGTAGCTTTGCTGCGGCGCGTGGCCGCCCGTGGAAGTGCGGTGCCGACAAGAGGGAAGGGCGTCGGCACCCACCTGGGATGCCGACCCTGGAGCTTGAGCTGAGAGCGTTAGAACTGTTCTTCAGCGAGTTCGTAGAGGCTGTCAGCTCCCCCGCGCACGCAGGCTGCCAGGCCCTCGATGCGGGGCAGGATGCGGTTGAAGAAGAAGGCTGCAGTGGACAGCTTCGCCGAATAGAACGCCGGGTCTGCGTCCATCCTGGCCTTGGCCACGCTGGCCATTTTCGACCAGAGGAAGGCGTAGGTGACGTATCCGAACAGGTGCAGGTATTCCACCGACGCGGCGCCCACTTGGCGGCTGTCCTGGCCAGCCTGATCACGCACCCAGTAGCTGGTTTCCTCCAGCTTCTGGACAGCATCGAGCAGGGCAGCGCGATGCTCGACGCCGGACTCTTCAGCGTAGCGGCGAATCTCCGCAAGGAATTCGTCCAGGGCCTTGCCGCCATCGGCGAGTACCTTGCGGCCTAGCAGGTCGAGGGCCTGGATGCCATTGGTGCCCTCGTAGATCTGTGCGATGCGCACGTCGCGTACCAGCTGCTCCTGGCCCCATTCGCGGATGTAGCCGTGGCCACCGAATACCTGCTGGCCGTTTACGCAGCTTTCCAGGCCAGTGTCGGTGAAGAACGCCTTGGCCACCGGGGTGAGCAAGGCCACCCGGGTCTGCGCCGCTTCGCGCGTCTGGGCATCGGCGCCGTGCTTGGCGATATCCAGCTGGGCGCCCACATAGGTTGCCAGGGCGCGGCCTCCCTCGTTCAGCGCCTTCATGGTCAGCAGCATGCGGCGTACGTCGGGGTGGTGGATGATCGGATCGGCTGCCTTGTCCTTTGCTACAGGGCCACCAGGGGCACGGCTTTGCAGGCGGTCGCGGGCATAGGTCACTGCAGCCTGGTAGGACGCCTCGGCGCAGCCGATGCCCTGGATGCCGATGGACAGACGCTCGTAGTTCATCATGGTGAACATTGCCGCCAGGCCCTTGTTGGCCTCGCCCACCAGCCAGCCGCTGGCGCCGTCGAAGTTCATCACGCAGGTGGCCGAGGCCTTGATGCCCATCTTGTGCTCGATGGAGCCGCAGGAGAGGGTGTTGCGTTCGCCGAGGGTGCCATCGGCATTCACCAGGAACTTGGGTACCAGGAATAGCGAAATACCCTTCGGTCCGGGCGGGGCATCGGGCAGCTTGGCCAGCACCAGGTGGATGATGTTCTCGGTCAGGTCCTGCTCTCCGCCGGTGATGAAGATCTTGCTGCCGGAAATGGCGTAACTGCCATCGGCCTTGGGTTCGGCGCGAGTGCGAATGAGGCCGAGGTCGGTACCGGCATGGGCTTCGGTCAGGCACATGGAACCCGCCCAGCGGCCCGCGTACATGGGCGGCAGGTAGGTTGCCTTCAGTTCGGTGCTCGCATGGGTATCGATGGCCAGGCAGGCACCGCTGCTCAGCACCGAATACAGGGTGAAGCTGCTGTTGGCCGCGTAGAGCATTTCCTCGACGTGCACGGCGAGCATCTTCGGCATGCCCATGCCGCCGAAATCCGGGTTGCCGGACAGACCGACCCAGCCGCCCTCGGCGTAGGTGGCGTAGGCCTCCTTGAAACCAGTTGGCGTAGTCACCACACCGTCGCGCCAGTGTGCGCCTTCCTCATCGCCGCTGCGATTCAGCGGTGCCAGGGATGAGCTGGCCAACTTGCCGGCTTCCTCCAGGATGGCACCTGCGGTGTCGATATCGAGGTTGCCGGCGAAGCCGGGCAGAACCGACCATTTCGTCTCAGCATCGAAAACATCGTCCAACAGGAAGTGGATATCGCGCAGGGGGGCCTTGTAGTCGGTCATGGTCGAATCTCTGGAGTTGGAATGGGGTTGGCGGTTGTTAGCAGGCGCATGAGGACCTCGCAGCGTTGCCGCTCGTCCAGCGGATAGAGCGACAGCCACCGCGGCAGGTGCTCGAACAGTTCCAGAGCTGGCACGCTGCTCTGCCCGGGGCCGACGAGACCTGTGGCGCACAGCAGCGAGTCGAGCTGCCGGCGCAACTGCTGGCGCAGGCGGTCGATGAACAGCCGCTGGCTCGGTTTGAGGCAGACAGCGTCGCGGGCCGCTAACTGGAAGTGCAAGGGATGGGACTCATGCAGCGCGATCAACGCTTGGATTACCACCTGCAGGGTCGCCTTGGGGGACGCCCGGCGGTGGCGGCGGTCGAACAGAGACAGCAGCGCCATGTAATGCTCTTCGATGAACTCCAGCAGCAGCTCTTCCTTGCTGCTGCAGTGGTTGTAGAGCGAACCGGCGGTGAGTTCGAGATGGCTGGCCAGTTCCCGCAGGCTGACCTGGGCGAAACCGCGCTGGGCGAACAGTTCCAGGGCCCTGGGGCGGTTGCGTTCGAAGCGCGAGCCAGCGCGGGCTGCCGGCGAGATGGGCTCGATGCACTTGGCTGTATTCATGTTTCAAACCCTTTCGTTTGGACAGGGCGGGGCCGGGATGTCACCGCTGGGAGGTCGAAACGCGCCGAAGGAACCGGTCGGGATACTGCTGGAGTCGTGTCTCGGGCGAAGTCCGGCTGACGTGCCCCGACCGGCTCCCTTCAGACGCGTTCGAAGATGACGGCGATGCCTTGGCCGCCGCCGATGCACATGGTGGCCAGGGCGTAACGGCCCTTGATCCGTTGCAGCTCGTGGATCGCCTTGGTGGCGATGATGGCGCCGGACGCGCCGATTGGATGGCCAAGGGAAATGCCGGAACCGTTGGGGTTCGCCTTCTCCGGATCGAATCCCAGCTCGCGGGAGACCGCGCAGGCCTGGGCGGCGAAGGCTTCGTTGGATTCGATCACGTCGAGGTCGTCTACGGTCAGGCCGGCGCGCTGCAGCGCCAGGCGGGTAGCGGGGATGGGGCCGAGACCCATCACGGTAGGCTCGACGCCCGCATGGGCGTAGGCAACCAGACGGGCCATGGGTTGCAGGCCCTGGTCCTTCACCGCGTCGCCGGTGGCCAACAGCAGGGCGCTGGCGCCGTCATTGAGGCCGGAGGCGTTGCCGGCGGTAACAGTGCCGCCTTCGGTGAAGGCCGGCTTCATCTTCGCCAATTGCTCAAGCGTCACTTCAGCGCGTACGTGCTCGTCGATCTCGAACTGGGTCACGCCCTTGCGGGTCTGGATTTCCACGGGGACGATCTGGCTGGCGAAACGTTTCTCGGCGATGGCGCGGGCCGCGCGCTGCTGGCTCTGCAGGGCCAGGGCATCCTGGTCTTCACGGGTGATTCCGTGCAGCTTGGCGACGTTCTCAGCGGTGATACCCATGTGGATGCCGTGCAGCGGGTCATGCAGTGCGCCGAGCATGAAGTCGAGCATCTTGCTGTCGCCCATGCGTGCGCCCCAACGTACGCTGGGTACCAGGTAGCCGCCCTGGCTCATGCATTCGGCACCACCGGCAATGGCGATTCGAGAGTCCCCCAGCAACAAGCCCTGGGCGGCGCTGACGATAGCCTGCAGGCCAGAGCCGCACAGGCGATTGACCGAGAAGGCCGGGGTTTCCTTGGGAATGCCCGCCCGCAGCGCGGCTACTCGACTTATGTAGGCGTCCTTGGGTGTGGTAGGAATGACGTTGCCGAACACCACATGTTCCACCTGTTGCGGATCGCAATCGGCGCGCGACAGGGCGGTACGGGTGACCAGGGTGGCCAGTTCAGCGGGCGGGGTATCCTTCAGGGTACCGCCGTAGGTGCCGATGGCGGTGCGCACCGCGCTGACAACGAAAACTTCAGGTCTGTTCATCTGAGACGCTCCTGGATTGATGGTTTGAAGTCTAGGGGGGAGCGGGCTACCAACCTATGCCGGAATTGCGCGCACTCGGATGTCGAATTTGGACATATCAGCGGATGGACAAGGACTATGACGGGCAACACCTTGGAGCACATCGTCCGGACAAATGACTCGGTGGCCGCCTATTTCGTAAAAGCTGCGACGCACCGGTTGGCGCATGTTCCGAAGCGCGTTGAGGCGCTATTGCGCGAAGCCGGTATCGAGCCGTCCTGGCTCGATGAGCCACTACGCCGGGTGCCGGCGGACTCAGTGACGCGGCTGTGGCTACTGCTCACCGAGGAGCTGGGAGATGAGTTCTTCGCCTTTGATTCCGGCGGTATGCCTCGTGGTACTTTCGCGATTATTTGCCGCAGTGTGCTCCACGAGCCGGACCTCGGGCGTGCACTGCGCCAGTGCCTGTCCGGTTTCAACCTGTTCCTGCGTGATATCCGCGCGCATCTGGAGCTACGAGGCAGTCGCACTGCGATCGTTCTCGAAACCCAGATTGATGACCCCTCCATCCGGGGTGTCGCCGAGGAGATCTATCTCAGCATGGTCATTGGCGTGGCCTGCTGGCTGGTGGGGCGCCGGCTCAATTTCGACCGTACCCAGTTCGGGCATCCGCCGCCTCCGCATGGAGCCGACCCCTTGCTCTGGGGGCCTTGGATCGAGTTCGAGGCCGGGCGTACCGAGGTGGAGTTCAGTTCCGCTCAGCTGTCGCTGCCGGTGATTCGCAACTTCGCCAGCCTCAAGCAGTTCCTCCGTCACGCGCCAGAGGGCGTGGTAGTGCGATTCCGTAATCGGTCAGGGCTTTCGGCCGACGTTTATCGCCGCCTCAAGACGTCCCCCGAACTGGACTGGCCGTCCCAGACGCAGATGGCGAGTCAGGTTTCGATGAGCGAATCCGCCTTCCGCCGACAACTGGAGCGCGAGGGTTTTTCCTACCAGGTGATCAAGCATGAAGTGCGTAAGGCATTGGCCTTCGATTACCTCAACGATCAGACCTTGAGCATCTCCGAGATCGCAATTCGTTGCGGATTCCAGGAGCCCAGCGCGTTTCATCGAGCCTTTCGCCAGTGGACCGGCATGAGCCCGGGACGCTACCGGGACACCCAGGTCACCGGAAAAGGCTGAACGCAGCGCGGCTAGGGCCCGCCTTGTCGCGCAACCCTCCATCCCTAGGCTCGATGCCTGCTGACCCACCGTCGCCCGTGCCTTTGTCGCGCGGCGCCTTCCCCTGCACGCCAGGTCGCGCCCTCGCTTAGAAAGCGGGGCGCAACGCCATTTCCTGCTCTTGGTGGATCGCCCGCTCGTCGGCGCGACCGGCTATCGGTATTGGCGTAACCAGTGTTTTGCATAACATGTGTTGCGTAAAAGCTTGAGCGGGATTACAGTGCTGCGAAACAACAAGAGACCCCCTGGAGGTCGTACATGAAAAGCTTCAAGACAGGTTCCCGTCCCCACGACGGCTTCGCCGTCTACAGAGGTTTCGCCAGCGGATCGGCCGTTGCTTCGTCCGCCCTTCAATCCAGCTGCCAGAACATTCAGCGCCCGCTGGTTCGCCTGCCGCAATCGGCGGAGGTGGCCTGATGATTACCCTCAAGTCGAAACTGACCCTGCCGGCCGCCGGCCTTTCGGGCTTCGAGACTCCGCTCACTGAGGAGGAGGCCGCCATCCAGGCGTCCGTGCACCGCTTCGCCAAGGAAGTGCTGCGCCCTCTGGGGCGCGAGCTAGATCGCATGACCGCCGAAGAAGTGGCTGCGCCGGGCTCGCCCTACTACTCGGTGTTCGGCGAGTTCGCCAAGCTGGGGTTGGATCCGGCGTTGCTGGCGGACCTGCCGCCCGAGATGGCTGTGCGCATCGAATCAATGATCGGTGAAGAGCTGGGCTGGGGAGACGCCGGCCTGGGTGTTTCCCTGGGGTGCGCCGGCTTCCCGCTGCAGATGGCGGTCGCCGCCGGCAACACCGAGCTGATCGAGCTGTGCCAAGGCCGGATCGGCTGCTGGATGGCCACCCAGCCGGATCGTGGCAGCGACAACCAGCTGCTTGATATCAAGCGCGACTGGCCCGTAGGAACGCCGGCCAACATCGGCAACCTGACGGCCAAAGTTGTCGGCGACGAGATCATCATCAATGGCCAGAGTTCAGCCTGGGTGTCCAACGGTGCTGTCGCGCAGGTGGCATTCGGTCTGATGTGCGCCGACTACGGTGACGGCTTCTACGGCGAGGATGGTCTGCCCAATGGCATCGCGGTAATCGTCCCGCTGGATCTCAAGGGGGTTTCCAAAGGTAAGCCGCTGGAGAAGATCGGCCAGCGTTCGTTGCCCCAAGGAGAAATCTACTTTGACGACGTGCGCATCCCGCGGCGCTTCGCCATTGCCGAGAAGGACGGCTACTACGGCGCCGTGAGCTCCTCCTGGTCCTACGCCGGCACCCATATGAGCCAGGTGTTCACCGGTGTCGCCCGGGCAGCCTTCGAACTGGCGCTGCAGTACTGCCACGAGCGTCGCCAGGGTGGTCGGATGCTGATCGATCACCAGATGACCCGCCTGCGCCTGGGCGAAATGCTCCGCCGCGTGGAAATCGCCCGAGCGGTCGCCCGGCGTTCACTGAGCTTCGCACGCCTCTCGCCGCAGACCCATCCCTATGCCACGGCTTCGGCCAAGGTCACCGTGACCGAAGAAGCGTTGGCGGTGGTGGAGGAGGCATTCCGCCTCTTCGGCGGCAACGGCACCACCCTCGAGTACCCGATCGAGAAGCTGCTGCGCGACACCCAGTCCGCCCTGATCGAAGACGGCGAGAACCGCATCCTTACCATGCGTCTGGGGCTGCTTGCGCAGCAGCTCTACGCCGAAGGCTGGGCCCAGAGCTGATTCGATCACCTGATTCAATCCATCCAAAAACAAAAGCGAGGAATACCCCAAATGGCCAAATATCCTGTCGTTGTCTACGGTGCGAGCGGTTATACCGGCATGCTCACCATGGACTGGCTGATCGACCAGAAGATTCCCTTCACTGCCGTGGCGCGTAACGCTGGTCGAGCTCAGGAAATGATGGCGCAACGCGTCGTCGGCCTGGAGTCGGCCACCTACGAGATCGTCGAGTGCCCGCACGAAGTAGAAGCCCTGACGGCGGTCTTCAAGGGCGCGAAAGTGGTCTGCAATACCGTTGGCCCGTTCGTCAACTTCGGTCTGACCACCGCGGAGGCCGCCTTGAAAGCTGGCTGCCACTACCTGGACCCGGCCGGTGAGCAGGAGCATATCCGTGCCTTGCGCGACCAGTTTGGCGAGCTGTACCGCCAGGCGGGTCTGTTGCTGTCGCCCTCGCTGGCCTACATGTACACCTTCGCCGAGATCGCCGCTGAGCTGGCCCTGGAAACCCCCGGTGTCGACTCCCTGGAAACCGCGACCCTGACCCGTGGCCCGCGCGTGGGCGCAGCCGGCGTGACCGTTGGCTCCACCGCCACCATCTTCGAAGGCTTCCGTCACCCGGGTGGTTACCTGTGGGAGAAGGAACTGATCCCGTACGCGCCCAATACCAGCTTCAACGTGGTCTGCCCCAGCCTGCTCGAGTCCGTGTTCTGCTTGCCGTGGGGCGGCACCTCGCTGCCGATCTATTTCCAGAATGACGGCCGCGTACGCAGCTGCATGTCCTGTGTCGGCTTCTACGACAACCCGGTGATGAGGACCGTGCATGCCCTGGGGCAGAAGTGGGAGGCCGAGTACAAGCATCTGCCGAAGGAGCAGCAGGACGCGGTGATCCAGAATCTGGTGGATTCCACCACGCCGAGCATGCCGCCGCGCGAGCGCAGCACCTTGCAACGCACCGTGGACTTCGCCATCGGTCGCGGTCAGCTGTCTGCGGTGCGCGCCACCGTGCACGGCATCACCCCCTATATCGCCACCGGAGCGCTGCACGCGGCGGCTGCCGTCAAGCTGCTGGACAACGACGTTGCCAAAGTGGGCTTCGCGTCCTCCTCCAAGGCCTTCGGCCACCGCTACATGCTCGGTTTCCTCGAGCAACGCGGCCTGGCTCGCGCAACCATCACCCAGCTGTGAAGTGACGACGATGGCAATCATTGATTTCTTCGACCGTGGCTGGCGGATCAATCCGCAGGGGCCTGCCTATATCCAGGACGGCGCGGTCACGACCTTTACCGAAGCGGGGGAAATGTCCTGCCGCATCGCCAACGCGCTGCTTGCCGGGGGATTTGCGCCGGGCGTGAAGGGTGCCGTATGGGCGACCAACGATGTTACTGCCTGGCTCTGTGCCCTGGGTCTGTGGCGCGCCAATATGTGTTGGATTCCAGTGGGTGCGCGCAATGCGCCCGAGGAAAACCGTTACGTGCTGGATGCCTTCGACTGCGAAGTCCTGTTCTTCCAGCGGGAGTTCGCGGAGACGATCGCCAGCTTGCGACCGCAGTTGCCGAAGATCCGCCAGTTGATCTGCATTGACGGTGAGGCTGAGGGAGCTGAGTCGCTGGCGGCTTTCATGGCTGGACAACCGGCGGTTGACCCAGGTGTAGCGGTCAATCCGGACGATGTGATCTGGCTGGGCCCCACCGGTGGTACGACGGGCCTGCCCAAGGGCGTCATGAATACGCATCGGAGTGTGCAGACGAGCTTCGCACACTTCATGATCAATACGCCCTATCCGGCTGGAACCAGGCCCGTGAACCTGGCGGCGGCCCCCATGACCCATACCGCTGGCATGCTGTCCATGCCGTGCACGGCCAGGGGCGGCACCGTCGTGGTGATCACCAAACCGGAGCCGCAGTTGCTGCTGGCGGCAATCCCGCAGCACAAGGTGACGGAGTTCTTCCTGCCCCCGACGGTCATCTACCGGCTGCTGGATATTCCCGACCTGAACAAGAAAGTCGACTTCTCTTCGCTGCGCTACTTCCTTTACGGCGCTGCGCCAATGTCGGTGGAGAAGCTGCGCAAGGCCATCGAGGTCTTCGGCCCGGTCATGATGGAAGGCTACGGGCAGACCGAGGCGCCGGGCGCCATCGCGCACCTGACGCCAGGCGAGCATTTCGTCAATGGCGAGGTCGCCAGCGATGCACAGCTGTCCTCGGTCGGTCGGCCCAACCCGCTGATCCGCGTCGAGATCATGAACGACGACAACGAGATTCTCGCCCAGGGTGAAACCGGCGAAATCTGCGTGCGCGGCGACCTGATCATGAAGGGGTACTACAAGGACCCGCAGAAGACCGCCGAAACCATCGTCGACGGTTGGCTGCACACCGGAGACATCGGACACCTCGACGCCGATGGCTATCTGCATATCACCGATCGCAAGAAGGACATGATCATCTCGGGTGGCTTCAACGTGTACCCGAGTGAAGTCGAGCAGGTGATCTGGAGCCATCCGGCCGTCCGCGATTGCGCGGTGATTGGTGTGCCGGACGAGAAGTGGGGCGAGGCAGTCAAGGCCGTCATCGAGTTGAACGAGGGTCAGAGCATCGACGCCGAAGAGCTGATTGCCCTGTGCAAGGACAAGCTGGGCTCGGTGAAGGCGCCGAAGACCGTAGACGTTGTTGATGCTCTGCCACGCAGCCCGGTCGGCAAGGTGCTGAAGAAAGACCTGCGTGCCCGTTACTGGCAAGGCGCCAACCGGCGGATCTGAAGTCGAGGAGTCTTCTGATGGAACCCATTTACATTGCCGGCATTGCCATGACCGAGTTCGGTCGTCATCCGGATCGCAGCCTCCAGGATCTTGCCTTGGAGGCGCTCAACGGCGCGCTGGCGGATTCCGGCGCGCAACGGTCCGACATCGGTGCCGTCTTCTACGCCGGCATCACCAACGGTGCGTTGCAGGGTCAGCTGTCCATCCCTGGGCAGGTGATCATGAGCAAGATCGGCATCGAAGGGGTGCCGGCCTACAACGTCGAGAACGCCTGCGCTTCGGGCAGCACCGCCGTTCACCTGGCAGTGCAGAGCCTGCGCGCTGGCGCCACCGACGTGGCGCTGGTCCTGGGCTGCGAGAAGATGGTGGTGGCCGACAAGGCGAAGTCCTTCGCCCTGTTCGAAGCAGGGTGGGACGTCGCCCGCGCCGAGGAAAACTTCGCCATCCTGTCGAAGATGGGCGACGGCGTTGTGCCGCCGCCCGGCTCGGAGTCCGACCGTCCGTACAGCCGCTTCATGTCCATCTACGCCGGCTTCTGCCGTTGGCACATGAAGACCTACGGCACCACCCAGCGGCAGATCGCGGCGGTGTGCGCGAAGAACCACAACCACTCGGTGCACAACCCGTACTCGCAGTTCCGCAAGCCCTTCACCATCGAAGAAGTGCTGGCGGCGCCGCCGATTACCTACCCGATCACCCTGCCAATGTGCGCACCCATGACCGACGGCGCCGCCGCCGCGATCATCTGCACTGAGGCCGGCCTGAAACGGATCGGCGGCGACCCCCGGCGCTGCGTGAAGATCGCCGCTAGCGTGATCCGCAGCTTCACCCTGCGGAGCATCGACGAGCCGGAGAAGCACGTCAGCCACCTGGCCGCGCAGCAGGCCTACGAGATCGCCGGCCTGGGGCCCCAGGACATGCATGTGGCCGAGGTCCACGACGCATCCGCCATGGGCGAGATCATCCAGGCGGAAAACCTCGGTCTGGCTCCCATGGGGCTGGGCGGGGTGTGTGCCGAGCGCGGTGATTTCACCATAGGCGGCCGGATTCCGATCAACCCGTCCGGCGGCCTGGAGTCCAAGGGGCACCCGCTCGGCGCAACCGGCATCGGCCAACTCTACGAACTCACCACCCAGCTGCGTGGCGAGGCGGGGGGCCGTCAGGTCGAGGGCGCGCGCCATGCGATCCAGGAGAACGGTGGCGGCCTGATCGGCGTCGAGGAAGGCGCCGTCGCAGTTCACATCCTGAGCCGATAGGAGAACGTGTCATGTCAGCAACCCGTCGAGACGCGGAAAACAAGACCAGCCTTGGAGTCGGGCACTTTCGTCGACTCGGTGGGTGGGTGGAGAGGCCGGCTGACCTGCAGCCGGAGTTGGAGGGTGATGTCAGCGCCGACGTGATCGTGGTCGGCGCAGGCTTTGCCGGGCTGTCCACCGCGTTGGAGCTGACGGCTCTCGGTGCGAAGGTCATCGTGCTTGAGCAGGAATTCGCCGGCTTCGGCGCGAGTGGGCGCAATGCGGGCTATCTCGGTGGCAGCCTGGGGATCGAGTTCGAATTCTTCGTCAACCGCGTCGGGATTGAGCAGGCGAAAAAGATCGTCAGCTTCTACGACGAGGGCGTCACCTATGTAGAGCGACGGCTCGACGAGCTCGGCATCGACTGCGATTACAACCGATCGGGAAATATTCGCGTCGGCGTCCATCCCTCACAGGAGAAGAAAATCCGGAAGGCCATGGAGCTTGGCCTGGAACTGGGCTCCAGGACCCAGTTCCTGGACCAAGCCGACATGCGGGCCCGCGGTATCCCGCCTGCGTTTCTGTTCGGTTATGCCCAGCAGCACGGCGGCACCCTGGACCCCGGCAAGTACGTGATGGGATTGCGGCGCGCAGCGCTGCAGGCCGGTGTGAAGCTCTACGAGAACACGCCGCTGCTGTCATACAGCGAAGGCCCGACCATCCGGTGTGCGACCCGGCGGGGCACAGCGAGTGCTCCCTACCTGGTCCTGGCCACAAACGCCTATACCCCGCAGCTCGGTCTTCTCAGGGACAAGGTGGTACCGCTACGCGTCTCGGCGATCGAGACCGAACCGCTGTCCCCGGTGCAACGAAATTCCCTGGGCTGGCAGGGCAGGGAAGGCTTGATCACCTCGCACTGGACGATGGAGAGCCATCGCCTGACCGCCCGCAACACGCTGGTCATCACGACGAAACGGCTCGGTTATGCGTATGGCTCGCAAACCCCGAACGTGCCGGATGAAGTCGCTTATCGAGAGTTGGCGGTGGCGCTGAACCAACGCTTCCCAACCTTGCGCGGACTCGGCATCCAGTCGTGTTGGAGCGGGTACGTCAGCATGGCGTACGACGCACTGCCGGTTGTTGGCGAAACCGGCGCCCAGAAAAACGTCCTCTATACCGCCGGGTGTTCCGGGCACGGCGTTGCCACCCAATCACTGATGGGCCATCTCCTCGCCGAGCGAATAGGCGGCGTCGAGCATCCTCTGCTGACCGCGCTGCGTCACAAGACGCCGTCGACATTGCCTGAACCGCTGCAGTGGTGCGCCGTCCAGCTGGCGCTGGGGGCAGCGAACCTGATGGACACCTGGGTGAATCGAAAGGTGCAGAGCGGCGCCTCCAACTGACCGACAACCGGAACTGCAACAGCGGAAGTCGCCGCGGGGTTCCAGACAAATGCTTCTGCATGTGTGGAGTAATGATGAACAGCAACTCTAAAGAGGCAGTGCGCGTTACTGCCTGGGCCGCGATTCTGGGCGGCTTTTTTGCCTACTTGAATATCGGCTTCATGCTGATGGTCACCCAGGGTGACATGAGCGTGTCACTCGACGGGGCAGCGATGTTGGGGTTTCCGGCCGAGACCCGGGAATTCTTCCGACTGTCCATGCTCGCTGACATCCTCGGGTTCTATCTGCCGGTGCTGGTGATCGGCGGCTACCTCTGGAGCGCCTTTCGTGAAGAGGCAGGCACCCTTGGGGATATCGCGGTGCTCGCCATCGCCCTCTACGTCACTCTGGGTGTTATCGGCGCAGCCCTGCAACTTTCCGTGCTGAACCCGCTGGCCGAGATCTATGCCACGGGAGGTGAAGCCGCCAAAGCAGCGGAAGTTGTCTGGACCAGCATCGCTGTCGGTAGTCAGCAAGGATTGTGGTGGTGCGAGGGGCCGGTCGTGCTGTTCTGGGGGCTGGTGGTCGGTCGCCATCTCAAGCGTGCTGGCTGGGGCCGATTGGTATTGCTGCCTCTCAGCGTCGTCGGCTGGTGCTTCGGCCTGTTCTTCCTGGCGGGTTTCTTTCCGCAGCTGGCTGCGCTGTCCAACGCGATGCTGGTCCTGGTCGTCCTGATCTTCCCGATGTGGATGATCGTGTTCGGCACCCAGTTGCTGCGCAAACCGGCCTGCACCCTGGTGACGGGCTGACGTGCGGCCCGCGCCACGAGATTCGCTGAATTCCAATAAAGACATCGACCGCCGGCGTATCCGGCGAGTTCTGCGGCAGGCATACGCCGCCGTTTTTTGATGCCGCGACAAGAACGACGACTTCAATAACAAAATGCGTGAGGCCACAAGTATGGCGGACAAGCCCACCTCAAATCTTTCTCCCGATCTCAAGCGGCGGCAATTGTTGAAGCTGGCGGGCGCCACGGCGGCCATTGGCGGTATCGGCCTGGGCTCGGAGCTGGTGCGGGCCAGCGAGATTCCCGGCGCCGCGAGTGCGGCGACGGAGCAAGACGACGTGCTGGACGTCGTCATCATCGGTGCGGGGCTGGCCGGCCTGACCGCCGCCCGCGACCTGCAGCTGGCCGGCAGCCAGTCCTTCCTGGTCCTGGAAGCACGGGACCGGGTCGGCGGGCGAACCCTCAACTACGAGGTGGGGGACGGTCATATCTCCGAGGTGGGCGGTCAGTGGATCGGCCCGGGCCAGACCGCCGTGGAGGACCTTGCACGCCAGCTGGAGGTGGGCACCTTCTCGCAGTTCTTCGACGGACGCACCGTCATCATGGGGGGGGAAGGGCGGCTGGAGATCGATCTTGAGGGCACCTTCGGCACCGACATGAGCGTGGCGGAAAAGCTGAGCGAGATGTCCCGCGAGGTACCCTCGGGGGCGCCCTGGAAATCGCCCAAGGCTGCCGAGCTGGACAAACTCTCGGTCGGCGACTGGCTGGCCACGCAGAACATCAAGCCCGAGGACCGCTCGGGCTGGGATGCCGCCCTGACGCTTACCGGTGGTGCAAGCCCGGCCAAGATGGGGCTGCTGCATTACCTGTCCATGATCAATTCGGCCAGCTGCAACTACGAACAGCTCGACTCGATCAAGGACAGCGCGCAAGGCACCCGTTTCGTCGGCGGCTCGCAGATTCTCAGCAGCAAGATGGCCGAACAACTGGGCGACAAGCTGCGCTTGCAATGCCCGGTGCGCAAGATTTCCGACTGGGATCGCGAGATCGTAAGCCTGCATACGGATCAGCGACTGATTCGCGCGCGCAAGGTCATCGTGGCCATCCATCCCGCGCTGTGCAACCAGGTGCAGTTCGAACCGGCCCTGCCGGCGGCGCGTGCGGCCTTGCAACGCGCCTGGCCCGCGCACTCACCGGCGCGCAAGATTGCCATGGTGTATTCCCGACCGTTCTGGCGGGAAAAAGAGCTGAACGGGCATATCTTCCAGTCCAATGGCCCCATCATCTGGGCCTGGGACAACTCGCCGCCCAATGGCGAGATCGGCATCATCAATGCCTTCATCTCCAACGCCAATCTGCCTTCCGATCATGAAACGGCCCAAAGCATCCTGACGGAAATCTTCGCCAGGGCCTGGGGCGACGAGGCACTGCAGCCGGTGGCCTATCACGACCATGACTGGCGCTACGACCCCTGGACGCTGACCTGTGTCTCGGCCATACCGCCGGGCTTCTGGACCACCCATGGCGAAGCGCTGCATCCGCCATGCGGCAACCTGTTCTGGTCCGGTACCGAGACCGCCGATATCTGGGCGGGTTACATGGATGGCGCCGTGCGCTCGGGCCACCACAGTGCCCTGCAGGTGCTCAACGCCCTGCGTCGGGCATAGGAGGCGAAGATGAAAAAACTGATTGTTCTGGGTGTCGTTGCGGTTATCGCCGGGATGCTGGCTTTTTACGGCCGGGATGCTCTCGACCTCTACCGCCTGATGGATTACATCGCCACGTCCAGCGAGGCCAGCGAGGCCGATGGAGGGCCGTGGCCGCGGCTGACCGATGCCTGCGCCGGTTGCCATGGCCGCCAAGGCCGTTCGCAGCATCAGCAGTATCCGAGCCTGGCGGGCCAGCCCGCGCCTTACCTGGCGGCTCAACTCAAGCGCTTCGCCAGTGGCGAACGGGTTAGTCCGAACATGGCGCCGCTGGCTATGACCCTCAGCGATGCGGATATCCAGTTCCTCGCAGAGTACTTCGCCAAGCACCCTGCCGCTGCTAACGGGTCCTTCAAACCCGATGCCGCGCTGCAGGCGAAGGGCGAGAAGCTGGTGGCGAACGGCGGCTGCGCGGCTTGCCACGGTGAAGGCCTGCTGGGGCGCGAGCAATTCCCACGTCTGGCCGGGCAGGGGCACGACTACCTGCTGGCGCAGCTAACTGCCTTTGCCGAGGGGAGCCGCAAGGATCCGTCGGGTGCGATGACGGCTATTGCCGCGACCCTGTCCGCGGATGATCGCCAGGCGCTTGCCCATTACCTCGCCGCGCTTCCCCCAGTGGTGAAGTGAGCCATCAGCACAGTATTTGATAGAGGTTATTGCTATGGAAATTAAGGAAGTTCTTGCGCTGCTTGCCAGCGTCTTTTTGATCGTTTGCGGCGTGGTTTACGGCCTCAAATATGTGCGGGTGCGGAAGAACTATCTGCTCGGTTTCGAGTGGCTGATCGTGGCCTTCTCCGCCTCGAATCTTCTGTTCTTCCTGCTGACGGGGTTTGGGCCTAGCTACAGCATCTCCTTCTTCCTCGATGCCTTTTCCCGCGCTTTCGGTGTGCCGATTGTGGCCTTGCTGGGCCTGATGGCGGTTACCCATGGCTACAAACCTTCGCTGGCCAAGGACATCATGATTTTCGCGGCCGCCTTCGCTGCCACTTTCGTGCTGGTCCTGGCCGACTTCGTCAAAGGGCCGCTGCCGTACTTCTATCTCTTCATGTGGTTCTGCTACACGGCCTATCTGGCCTATTTCACCTGGCGGCTGCTGCGTGCCGGCGAAGCCATGCATGCAGCGCTCAATGCGCTGGCCACGGCGGCAGCCTTGGCCATCGCCATCGTCTATGACTTTTTTCCGATCCCGGGCGACGACGACAAGATGGTGTTCATGATCTACGCCCTGACCGTCTGGGGCTGCCAGATCGTGCAGCAGTACTATGCCTACGGCGCGCTGGAGAGGGCAAAGAGCAATTCGTTTCAATCATTTGTCCACGTCAGGTAGGTGACCTGGAGCCAGCTTGTAGTGAGCCACCATTTTCTGGCGGCTCACTTCACAGCACCAACTTGTCCCCGTAAGAAACGCGCCACTTCATGCTGGCGATACCTTGGTACTGCAACGATAGCGTTGTTGCCAGAACCTGGGTTGTAACGATCGCCCGATCTGAAGCCGGATGCCCTTTTTCATCAGTTCAAAGGATTGAGCGGAGTGCTGATTCCTGCATGCCTCGCCCGGAAGTACGTAATGGGCGAGGGGAGCATGCAGGTATTTAGCAACTCCAGCGCTTACTCACGAAGCACAACTACAAGAGGTAGCGAACGCATGGGAAAGATCATTTTTTTGAATTACTCGCTGGCGCTGAGCCTTGGCCTGATCGGTCAGTTCGCCCTGGGGGCGGTCAGTGTCGAGCAGGCCGCCCAGTTGGACACGTCGCTCACTCCTCTGGGAGCCGAAAAGGCGGGTAATGCTGCGGGTACCATTCCTCCTTGGAACGGAGGACTGTCCAGCGATGCCGGCAACCGAGATGCCGCGGGCTTTCTCAGCAACCCCTTCGCCACAGAGCAGCCGCTGTTCACCATCACCGTGCAGAACATGGCGCAGTATCAGGACCACCTGACGCCTGGGCAAATGGCGATGCTCAAACGCTATCCAAGCACCTACCAACTACCGATCTACCGTAGCCATCGCTCCGCTAATGCGCCTGACTTTGTCTATCAAGCGGCCAGGGAGAATGCGACAAGAACCAGACTGGTGGACGGCGGCAACGGCCTGGAGAGTTTCTCCACCGCGGTGCCCTTTCCCATCCCGCAGGATGGCGTGGAAGTACTGTGGAATCACATCACCCGCTACCGTGGCGGCAGTGCCAAGCGCAGACATGTGCAGGCCACACCGCTGGCCGATGGCAGTTTTGTGCCGGTGCACTTCAAAGATCAGTTCACTTTCCGTGATCGCGTTGCCGACTTTGATCCGGCGAACCCAGGCAACGTGCTGTTCTACTACAAGCAGTTGGTGACTGCTCCGTCGCGTCTGGCTGGTGATGTGCTGCTGGTGCACGAGACCCTCAACCAGGTCAAGGAGCCGCGCCTGGCGTGGCTTTATAGCGCCGGGCAGCGACGCGTACGCCGTGCCCCGCAGGTCTCCTATGACGGTCCCTATCCAGCTGCTGACGGCCAGCGTGTCGCCGACAACCAGGACATGTTCAACGGCGCACCGGATCGCTACGAGTGGAAACTGGTCGGTAAGCGCGAAATCTACATCCCCTACAACAGCTACCGGCTCGACGGGGCGGACCTCAAATACAGCGACATCATCAAACCCGGGCATATCAATCCCGAGCTGACCCGCTACGAGCTGCACCGCGTCTGGCAGGTCGAGGCGACCCTCAAGCCGGGAGAGCGGCACATCTACGCCAAGCGGGTCTTCTTCATCGACGAGGACAGCTGGCAGATTGCGTTGGCCGATCATTACGACGCTCGCGGCACCCTTTGGCGTGTCGCCGAAGGCCACTTCTCACCGATGTACGACCTCCAGATTCCATGGCTCGGTACCGAGGCGCTGTATGACCTGATCAACGGCCGCTACATCGTGTCTGGTATGCACAACGAGGAAAAAGACGCGCTGCAGTTCGGCTTCACTTCCAGCGCCGCCGAGTACACCGCCGCCGCACTGCGAAGCTCCGGCATTCGCTGACGGCTACTCCATAGTAGGCCAAAAGCCTGCTCCTTTTTGCCGCCTTTCGGGGCGGTTTTTTTTGGAGGGTGCGGCCATCCGTCGATTGAGAAAGGGACTCGCCCAGGCAGGCGAAACAGAAACCCGCAGGCCACGTGCGAATGAGCCAGGCGCCAATGCCTGATACCGGACTGCCGTTCCGTTGCCGAGCTCCGGAGCAGAGCCAATTTCGTCTGATGAATATTAATGGTAACTAGCGTTGTGTTAAATTTGCTCGGGATTACCGTTCAGCAAAACAACACAGGCTTCAGAGGTTCGTGCCATGAAAGGCTCTATCGATTTAAAGCGCCGCACGCACAGAACTCCGGGAGTGCGTGTTTCGCTCAGTACTGCTCGTGCTTGAGCAAGGAGACCCGAGATGACGCTACTCAAGACATTCCTGTTCTGCGGTTATGCCTGCAGCCTGGTCATGGCACTGACGGGGTGTCAGGAGGAAATACAAACGTCGGAGGCGCCCCGTCCCGTCCGCACGGTCATCGCGAAGGCTGCCTCCATCGGCGAGGAGGTCGCCCAGACGGGCGAAATCCAGGCGAATGTCGAAACCAACCTCGGCTTCCGCATCGACGGCCGCGTCGCGACCCGTGTCGCGGAGATCGGCATGAGTGTCACCAAGGGGCAGGTTCTAGCGACGCTCGATCCGAACGACGTCCAGAACGAAGTGCTGACCGCTGAGGCCGAGGTGAAGAGTGCCGAGGCAGCGGAAGGATTGGCGAAGTCGGAGCTCGATCGGCAGCGCACCCTCTTCGCCAAGCAGTTCGTCGCGCGGGCGCGGGTCGAGGAAGCCGAGGCCAACTGGCGCGCCGCCAACGCTAAGCTCAAGGTCGCCAGAACAGCACTGCAGACCGCTCGCAACAAGCTGACCTACACCGAGCTCCGTGCGCCCGACGACGCCATCGTCAGCGCGGTCCTGGTCAATGTCGGGCAAGTCGTCGATGCCGGCCAGCCGGCGATCAAGCTGTCTTCTACCCATGAACGCGATGCCGTCTTCAACGTGTCCGAGCGGATCTACACCAGTGTGCCCTCCGACGTGCAAGTCGAAGTGGCGCTCCTCTCCGATCCCTCAGTCAAGGTGATCGGCCGGGTCCGCGACGCGAGCCCGACTGCGGATCCGGCGACCCGCACCTATCGCGTCCGTATCGCGCTGCCCGACGCTCCCAACGCCATGGCGCTGGGCGCCACGGTAACGGGACGCCTGATCCTGCCCGGCAAGTCGCTCATCATCCTGCCGTCCTCGGCCTTGACGAGTGAGGCCGGCAACTCTGCGGTATTCGTGGTCCAGCCCACTAGCTTGGAGCTCGTCCGCAAACCGGTGGTGGTGGCACGCTACACGGCGACGCAAGCGTTGGTCGAGTCCGGCCTCAGCGAAGGTGATGCCGTGGTCACCGCGGGTGTGAGCAAGCTCAGGCCCGGCCAGAAAGTCACCTATGATGCCGGCGAGGTGGCCAAATGAGTTCGAGCAAGGCAGGTCCGGAAGGGCAGGGCGGCTTCAATCTCTCGGCTTGGTCGATCGCTCAAAAGCCGCTGATTTTCTTCCTCATGCTGATCACGCTGCTTGGCGGCGCGATGAGTTATTCGAAACTGAGCCGCAACGAAGACCCGGCCTTCACCATCAAGACCATGGTGGTGGCCGCCCGCTGGCCCGGCGCGAACATTGATGACACGACGAAGCTGCTGACCGATCGTCTGGAGAAGAAGCTCGAAGAGATCCCCTGGCTCGATCGGCTCGACAGCTACACGCGCCCAGGCGAGACGGTGATCATGGTGAACTTGCGCGACGATGCGCCGGCAGACATCGTCCCCGACGCCTGGTACCAGGTGCGCAAGAAAATGGCCGATATCGCCGCGACCCTCCCCAGCGGGGTCCAGGGTCCGTTCTTCGACGACGAGTTCGGCGACACCTATGGCCAGATCTACGGGTTCACGGCCGAAGGATTCTCGGATCGGGAGTTGCGCGACTACCTCGAGGGCGTGCGTGCGGAATTGCTGCGCATCCCGAGCATCGGCAAGGTGCAGCTTCTGGGCGTGCAGGAGGAACAGATCGCCGTCGAATTCTCTCCCAGCCTACTGGCCGCATACGGCCTGGACGAGGAGGCGGTGCTGAGGGCCCTCAGCGCTCAGAACGCTGTCAGCCCCGCCGGAACGGTGCGTTTGACGGACGACAAGATCGCCCTGCGTGTGAGCGGTAGCTTCGTCTCCGAGGAGAGTCTACGGACCATGACGCTGCGCGCGAACGACCGGTTCGTGCCGCTGACTGAGCTGGCCACTATCCGGCGTATCCCGGCTGACCCGCCATCGCCGCAGTTCCGCGTCAACGGCGAGAAGGCACTCGGTGTCGCCATCTCCATGGCCTCCGGCGGCAACCTGCTCGAATTCGGGCAAGCGGTGCGAGACCGTATGGACGAGGTAAGCCTGGCGTTACCCCACGGCATCGAGATGCGCCAGGTCGCCGACCAATCGACCGTCGTCAAGCAGGCTGTGAGCGGTTTCCTGAAGGTGCTGGCCGAAGCGGTCGCGATCGTGCTCGCCGTCTCGTTCCTCTCGCTCGGCGTCCGCGCCGGCCTCGTGGTCAGCATCTCGATCCCGTTTGTCCTGGCACTGACTTTCATCGGTATGGAGCTCACCGGCATTGGCCTGCAGCGCATCTCGCTCGGTGCGTTGATCATCGCCCTCGGTCTGCTCGTCGACGACGCGATGATCACGGTCGAGGCGATGATTGGAAAGCTGGAGGAGGGCTGGAGCCTCAAGCGAGCGGCGAGCTTCGCCTACGATTCGACTGCCTTTCCAATGCTGACGGGCACGCTGGTGATGATTGCCGGCTTCATTCCGGTCGGATTCGCCGCTTCGAGCGCCGGTGAATACTGCTATTCGATGTTTATGGTGGTATTGATCTCGCTTTCCGCATCCTGGGTGGTCGCCGTCCTTTTCTCGCCCTTGCTCGGCACCTTGCTCCTGCCGAAATCCCTACCGAATCATGGCCATGGCAACGGCCGGATCATGGGTCTCTATCAACGCGTCTTGTCCTGGGCTCTGGGGCATCGCGTGATCACGCTCGTCGCGGCTGGCATGGCCTTCGCGCTGTCGCTTGTCGCCTCGGGCCAGCTCGAACAGCAGTTCTTCCCGCCCTCCGACCGGCCGGAGCTCCTGGTCAGCCTGACGCTGCCGCAGAACGCGTCGCTGGAGGCGACGGAGCGGGAGGCGCTGAAGCTCGAGAAGCTGCTCAAGGAAGACCCCGGTGTCGAGCTGTTCTCAACCTATGTCGGTTCCGGTGCGATCCGATTCTACCTCCCGATGGAGGTGCTGTTGCAGAACGACAACGTGACCCAGGCGGTGGTGGTGACCAAGGGCATCGAGGAGCGTGACGCACTGCAGGCCAAGCTCGCCGCGCTGTTCAAGACGGAGTTCCCGGGACTCATTGCTCGGGCGACGCCACTCGAGCTCGGCCCGCCGGTCGGCTGGCCCCTCAAGTACCGCGTCACCGGGCCCGACCAGAACAAGGTGCGCGACCTGGCCGGAGAGCTCGCCAACCAGCTCTCGACAAACACGGATACCCGCGAGGTGCATCTGCTGTCGGGCGAGCCGCAACGAAGCGTCATCGTCGCCATCGACCAGACGCAGGCACGGGCGCTGGGGCTTTCCTCCGAGGAGATCGCCAGTGCCATGGCGTTGATCTTCTCTGGCACGACCGTAACCACTGTGCGCGACCAGGATCGTCTCGTTGACGTGGTCGTCCGCGCGCAGTTCGGTGAGCGCACAAACCTCGCAACCCTGGCCAACCTGCAGATCCGCTCGGCCGAGGGGCTTGCCGTCCCGCTGTCGCAGATCGCCAGGCTCAGCTACGGCGTCGAGGATCCGATCATCTGGCGGAGGCAGCGGCTCCCGCTGGTCACCGTTCAGGGCGACGTTCGTGAGGGCGTCGAGGCGGCGACCGTCGTGCAGGCGCTCGCGCCCGCCGTCGCGCAATTCGCTGCCGGCCTGCCCAAGGGCTACAAGGTTGAAACCGGCGGCGCCGTCGAGGAAGCCGCGAAGGGAAGCGCCTCGCTGGCCGCCGTATTGCCGGTGACCGCTCTCGTGATGTGCGTGCTGCTGATGCTGCAGCTGCGCAGTTTTTCGCGGATGTTCCTCGCCCTGGCGATGGCACCGTTCGGACTGATCGGAGTGGTCCTGGCCATGCTGCCGACCGGAACGCCCATGGGCTTCGTGGCGCAGCTCGGCGTCATCGCCCTGGTTGGCATGATCGTCCGCAACGCCATCATCCTCATCGAAGAAGTGGACATCAATGTCGGCGCGGGCCAGTCGCCGCGCGAGGCTATCGTGCACGCCGCGACGCACCGGGCACGCCCCATCGTGCTAACGGCCTGCGCGGCGATCCTCGGCATGATTCCCATCGCGCCGCAGATATTCTGGGGGCCGATGGCGTTCGCGGTGATCGGCGGGCTCGCCATCGCGACGGTCGTGACCCTGACGGTCCTCCCTTGCGCCATTTCCCTTCTGCTGCAATGGGAGACAGGTCGGTGCAGTCGGCTAGAGCCCGAGCCCTTGCAACATACATAATCGCGCATCAGTTTCGGCACAGTGTTCAGACATGATTGGCAGGTCTCACTGTGCTGCATCTGATAACCCTGCCCCAGAAATGCTTTAGGCATCAGCTTTGGGAGGATCCAGTTGAAAAGTCGGCTACGTCCCGGCTTCCTCGCGCGGAGCCGAAAAACCGATTGATGCGTTGCTACGGGAAATCTGGAGTAGTCAACCCTGTTGCTCTGTCTACGGCACGTTGCCGTGACTTTGCCAGGGCTTGGGAAACCGGCGATGTCGGTCTCGCCGCGCTCGGACCAATCTACGGAGTCGAGCACTGGCGTAGGTTGGTGCGGGCGGCGTTACGCTGGAGCGATGCGTTCATCCAAGCCGATAGACGTCTTGCTCGTCCACCTGCACCCGCCCGTCGGCCAGAAGTTCGACCAGGTGCTGCGAAATCGTGCGGGTCTCGGCGTCCACGACCCATGCCGCCTCGAACCCCGGCGGATAAAGCATCCGCCGCTCTACCAACTGCCCCAGCGTCTTCGGTGATTCACGCAACCATGCCAGAAGCCGCTGCTCGCGCTCATCGAGCACTGCCGTGTAGGCGGCCAGGTCCTGCAGGAATCGCGCTCTCTCCGTATAGACGCCGCGATGGTGGGAGGTGACCCAGACCTTGGCCGGAATTTCCGGCAACCGAGCCAGGCTGCGGCGGAAGTCACGAAGGTTCGAGCAGGCATCGCCGTAGTACGGGCCGAAGCCGGTCAGGTCGATATCGCCGATGAAGGCAATGCCCTCCGGTTCGACCAGCAGAACCGAGTGGCCAGCGGTATGGCCAGGCATGTGGAATGCCCGGATCGTCGACTGGCCGACATTCCAGGACCTGCCTTCCTCGTAACCCTGTGCGTCGGGTCGTGGTGCATAGAAAAAATCTCGCTGGAACTTGTCCAGCGTCTGCGAGATCTGGACCTCGTCCGTCATGCCAAAGGCTGCAGCCATGCCGCTCCAGCTACGCGCTGCCTGCAAGTCGGCTTCTGGCACGTACACCCAGGCGTCGGGAAGGCGGTGCAATCCGGCCATATGGTCTTCGTGCACGTGGCCCATGACCACCAGTTCAGTGGCGTCGAACTCGGGGCCGATGTAGTTCGAAACGATGGGCGTGTCGAAGGCCGCACGCGTGTCCGAGCCACGGATGAGCACCTGGTTACCGTCGGGATATTTCCCGCTCTTCTGGCCGAAGAAGACAGAGACACGGCCGAAATCGAGACGTTGGATGCCTTCCCGCAAAGCGGAATGGGTTGCTGCAGGAACCATGGCGAATTTCTTCCTGAACTGGCAATTCTTTTGTGAAGCCCCATGCGGGGATGCGATGGGACGGCGGCCTTACACTACGCCAGTCCCATCGACAACAGGTCCGGTCAATGGTCTGCGCTACCCAATGCGCGAGCAATGTCACAGGCAGCCTTGGCGCCAGTCTCGATGGCACCCTCGATACCTCCGACACCTATCGCCGCGATGTCCCCGCCTGCGAAATGGATTCGGCCGTGGGGCCTTCGCATCTGCGGAACCACCTGGGTCAGGTTGCCAGGCCGGTGATGAACCCATCCGCCTTGTGAGAAGGGATCGCTTGCCCAGTCATGCCAAGCGGTTTCCAGCACTTCGATATCCGGGACGAAGACCCGCAGTGCGCGTTGCACGGCCTCAGGGTCATTGCCATCGAGTGCCGACGCATCCGAGCAGAAGCACACCACTAGCGTGTCGCCATTATGGCGCCATTCGGCCCGGGCGGTACTGATGGGATGCTTGCCGACCGGGGCGTGGGCGAGAAAGGCCTCGATCTCGCCCTTGACCCTCGCCCAGATCTTGCTGGGCTTGATCGGGTGTTTCTGCTCGATCATGGCACGCACAGGTTGAGCAAGGGGCGGTTCGATGGAGACGTCGTCCAGGGTGTTGAGAGGGAGTGCCACGACGGCATGCCGCGCCCGGATACGCTGCCCGTCACGGGTGGTCACTATGACTTGGTCTCCGTTGTCCTCGACCGCAGTCACCGGCGTGCTCAGGAGGAGCTCGGCCTTCGAGTCGGCGGCCATCGCGTTGAGCAGTCGTCCGGTTCCACCGTCGATCGGCCAGTGCCCGGCCACTTCCATGAAGGCTTTCCAGTCGCCGAAATAGATCGCGCTCCAGAGCAGGAACTGGGCAAGCCCCTGTTCGCTCTCGGAACCGATTAGCGTCGCCATTACGTTGACCAGGAGATCACGGTCATAGGCGGAAAGGTTCATCGAGTCGATCCGGTCGCCGATAGTTTGCTGGTCAACCGCGCTAACGTTGCAGGCTTCGATGCGGTCCACCCGTGGAAAGTGCGCACGTGCATCGGCGAAGCACCGGGTGATGAGCGGGTCGGTCAACCGGGTGAATTCAGCCGGGGTTCCGCAGTGCACCTCGCCATCGGCCAGCCAGTAGGCTTTGGCAATCGACAGGGGGGTCACCAGGCCGATACCGTAGCGCGTGAGTTCACGCCAGACATGCGCCTGGGTCCAGTGTACGTAAGTGCCGCCCAGCTCCAGCGGGCGGCCGAATGCTTCACCCAGATGGGTGCGTCCGCCGATGCGCTCGCGTGCTTCGAGCAGCACCACCGAGTGGCCTGCGATGCTCAGGTCGCGGGCCGCGGTCACACCGGCAAAACCGGCACCGATCACGGCGACGTCGTACAGATCTGTCATGTGAGTTTCTCTAGGTGGAGAGGAGATGAGGGGCGAGCACCGCTCAGGCGGTGCGCACTTTGCAATTGAGGCGTTCGTCCATGCGGTTGGCCGCGGCAAATGCCCCGTTGACGGCACACCAGCGCAGCGGCTCGGGCAATGTCGATGGCGTTTCGTGGTGCATCAGCATCGTCAGCAGTGGGTTCTCGATGCCTCCAATCCGCTCGGCGAGCATGTGTCCGACTAGACCCTGGGTGCCGAGACCATGACCGGAACATCCTGCGGCGTAGTAGATGTTCCGATTGGCCCCGGTTGTGCCGATGACGGGCAACGTATCGTTGGCAAAACTGATGTAGCCGCTCCAGCAGCTCCTGATGGGGATGCCCTTCAAGGTCGGGAAGCGTTCATGCAAAGCAGCCCTCAGCGCGTGGTAGTGACGGTGCTCAGGCTCACTCGGTGTCTTTGAACCGTAGGCGTAGCGCAGCCGCTTGGTGGTCGACACGAGCGTATTGCGGGCCGTCAGGCGGTGACTTTCCATGGTCCAGTGCGCGGTCGTTATGCCTTCGCGCCCTGGCCAGCCCAGTGCCGCCAATTGCACCGACGAAAGAGGTTCCGTCTCGATTGCGGAGACCCGCAACGGCACCACCTTGTTGGCGAGCAGACCGAGCTGCGGCGTATAGGCGTTGGTGGCGAAAATCAGCAGCGGTGCGCTCGCGCTACCGCGCGGAGTGTTCACCTTGATTACCGGACCTTCGGTGTATGACAGCAGTGGCGTGTTCTCGTGGAGTTTCACGCCCGCTCGAATCGCCGCACGCCGCAGTCCCAGGACGTACTTGCCTGGATTGAGCGTGCCGCCGCGTGGCACGTAGCTACCGAACAGGAACGCTGGAGGGATGCCGCGCGCGCGCATATCGGCCTGATCCAGAAACTCCGAAGCGCAGCCGAGCTCGGCGCCGATCTGCATGTTTTCGCGCAACCGCCTTTCCTGGGAGGGGTCGATGCCTGCACGGATCAACCCCGACTGAAGGTAGTCGCAGTCGATCTCGTACTCTTTGAACTTCGCTTCGGCGAAAGCGACGCCTTCCTCGTAGAATTGGACGATCTGTCTCGCTTTTTCGGTGCCGATCTTCTTGAGGAAGAACTCGTATCCGAGCCCTTGCCCGCCAGCCAGATAGCCCGCGTTGCGACCGCTCGCGCCGAAGCCGGCGAACTCACGTTCGAGGACGACCACGCGGGCGCCTTGCCTGGCCAGCTCCAGGGCTGCGCAAAGCCCGGCCAGCCCAGCGCCAACGATCACCACATCCGCGGTGACGTTGGCCACGAGATCCGGCTGCAGGTCCCTCGGCTTCTCTTCCCATCCGCCGAGGGTTCGATACTTGTCATCGAGTCGGGTCATCATTCTGCCTCTTTTGGATGTTTCAGCGTGTACGCTTTGCCTGGCCACACTGCCCAGGCCACGGTCACGCTGGCGAGCGCGGCCTCAGGCAGCGCAGCGACGTACAGATCGGTCATGAAAGTTTCCCTCTTGAGACAGGCAGGTGGGGGGCCAGTGTTCTGCTTGCTCCAGAGCCCGGCTGCGAACCGTTGATAGCGCCGAGCTCCTGGCCAGTGACCAGATCGAGTGAACGCTTCGTGGTACGAGGCCCATAGAGGACGACGGGGATGGCGAAGATGATGTAGCAGGCCGCTGCGGTGAGCATCACGCTCTCGATCCCCCCGGCGGAGAAGAGCGTTGCGCCCAGGACACCGGAGGCGGCCCCGCCGAACCGGCCGCCGGACATCACGATCCCGCTGCCCAGGGCACGCAATTGGGTGGGAATGGTTTCTGGGATATAGGTGTAGTAGGCGTTGACGACGAGCCCGGTAATGATGGCAGTAGCCCCGCCTGCGATTATGACCACCGAGCTGTTGGTCGAGAGACCGAGCAGCACGAGCGGTATCGCGCTGAGGATGGAGGTGGCCAGGATGGTTGTCTTGCGCTCGAACCGGTCCAGGAACAGGTAGGTGAGGAACGGTGTGACGCAATAGACCAAGTTCCAGACGAACATGGTCTGGTATGCATCGCCCTCGGAGTATTGGAGGCCATGGATGAGTGCGTAGACACCCCAGTTCGCAAACAGGTAGTAGGCCAGGCTCGAGCCGAAATAGCCCAGGGTGACGACGGCCATGGTGCGCAGCACTGCCTTGTTTCTCAGGAGCTGCGGTAGTGAAGGCTCCTTGATCCTTTCCAGGTTCACTACCTGTGGTTCGCTCAGCGGGCCGTTGCGCAAGGCTCGTGCTTCCAGCTTGCGGACGATCTTCTCGGCGCTGTCGATCTGCCCTCGCGAGATATACCAGCGGACCGATTCCGGCAGGACGAAACGCACAATGGGAGCGATCAGCAGACCGACACTCCCTGCGATGAGCAGGTAGCGCCAGGCATTGGGGCCCCCATGGGGTAGAACAAACATGGCGAGTGCCGCCGCCCCCACTCCGGAGACCACGAACCCCAGTGTCACGATGGACACGAAGCGGCCACGTGCCTTGCTCGGAAACATCTCTGCGATGTACACAAGCAGGACCGATGTGGCCGCTTGTACGCCGATACCCGTAACCACACGGGAGATCAGCATGATCTCGAAGTTCGGTGCGAACGCTGTCGCCAGTGCTCCCAAGGAGTAGAGGACAGTGGACCAGACGAGGACCGAACGGCGTCCCCACTTGTCCGAGAGCCTTCCTCCCACCAGCGCTCCGATGACCATTCCCACGAAGAAGGCGCTGCTGATGACGCCGATCTGCTCCAGGCTCAGGTTGGTGTACGTTTTGATGGTCGGTATCGAGTAGGCGAAGATGGCGTTGTCGTAGTACTCCAGCATAAGGTTGGCCGCGAGTAACAGAGCCCAGACATAGTGAGTGGCCATTACCGGCAGGCGGTCCAGGCGCGCCGTCAGGTTCAGCGGGTATTCGGGGGGGACGGATTGCTCCGGGCCGTCAAAGCGATTCATGTTCGTCTCCATCAGCGTTTTGTATTTGTTCTGTTGTCTTCTTGATGAAGCTGCACTGACGCGCGGTTGCGGACGTTGAGGCGCTAGCAATGGCGTCAGTGCGTAAAAGCGTTACTCAGCGGCTGCCTCACAGGGCTGCATCAGTCGGTACCGCTGCCGGCCACCGCGACGACGCGGATTTCTATCAGGAACTCGGGGCGGGCGAGCTGGCTGACGCCGATACCTGTCCACGAGGGAAATCGCTCGGGGATGAACTCATCCTTGACCTTGATGAATTCCTGGATGTCGCCCCGGAGATCGGTATGGAAAGTCATCAGCTCGACTATGTCGGCCATGCTGGCGCCCGCAGCTTCGAGGACGCTTTTCACGTTGTCGAACGCCAGCCTGGCCTGGGCCTCCATCCCTTCACCCACGGCCTGCGTGAGCCGATCGACTCCCACCTGGCCGGAGGCCCAGATCAGCTCACCGACACGGGTCGCTTGTGAGAAGTGAAGCCGGTCGTAGAGTTCCTGGGTATGTGGCGGGTTGATCATCTGTCGATTCATGGTCGAGATACTCCTTGCGATGTTCAGTCAGATGATCTGGCGGAAGATGGGCGAGCGGAACGGTTCGCCCTCGTTGAGCTTGGCCATCTCTTCGGAGAAAAGGACGCCGTTGCGTGCGTATTTCGGGTTCGATGTCGGCAGGCAGCGGAACCTGGCGTCGTCACCGAAGAAGCGCAGCACCAGCGTGTGGCGGTCCGGGCAGTCGGCATCGACGGCGGCCCCCCCGTGTAGCGAGTGTGGGTGAAGCAAGACGACATCACCCGGCGTGATCGGCCACGAAAGCACGTCCCAGGCGTTGGGGTCTTCTGCGAGGTCTTTGTCGATGTGCGGCAGGCGGGGCAGAGAGCCGTCACCGTAGAGCGGGTCAGTCGGATCCTCTGCATTGGCGAAGCTGGCCCCGTCGTACTGGATGCCGCGGTGTGAACCACGCACGATCTCCAGGGAGTTCTTCTTGGGGATCTTGTGGAAGGTGATCCAGGCATTGCCCCAGTGCTCCCCGGCCCAGGGCAGGTTCGCGGTGTCCTGGTGCCACGGTCCGCGACCGCTCTTGCCTCCTTCCTTGGCGAACACTTCCTCGGCGAAGTACCAGACATGCTCCGAGCCCCAGAGCTCCTGGAACAGCTTGCCGAACGGGAGCGACATCACCAGGTCATCGTACTTGTCCTTGACGGCCGGGTTGGCGTTGTCGATGTGGGTCTGCAGCTTGGTCCCGTCGAGCGCCTGGAACTTGTACGGCCCCGGGTTGGCGACATTCCACTTGAACGCCTCGTAGCACTGCGCCAGTTCCGTTTGGTCGAGGCAGTTCTCGATGAGGACGGCGCCGTCGTTGCGAAAGGCTTCGCGAATCGATTGATCGATGAGCATGAGGTGTCTCCTTCTATTTATTTGTCGGGGTGGAGCCAGACTCCCAGACATGACCTGGCGAGGTGAATGCCTCCAAGTGGGTATTTGCCATTACCCCCCTGCAGTGCCGGTCTGGGGGGCATCACGCTGGCGCCGGCCGGGGGCCGTCGTTCTTTCCGGCTTCGGAGAGGCGTAGTAGTACGGAAGGAGGATGTTCAGGTCGTCAGTCGGGTGCGCTGTGATGGAGCATCTTTCTGAGCCGTGTCGACGCCCTTGGGCGACGGCGTGCGACAGCCCGTGATAAGCGAGTTGGGGTAGTTGGCCAGGGCGTCCGCGACGCGGTTGCCCGACACGATGGCCGAGCTCAGGCGTGTCGGCGAAGTCGATTCCGTTGGGTCAGAGCAGAAGCCCAAGGGCTTTCGCACGGGCCGTCGCCATCGTCCGGCTGCTGACTTTCAGCTTTGAATTGATGTGCTTGGCATGGGTTTTGACGGTGTAAGGGGAGAGCGAGAGGATTTTTGCGATCTCGAAGTTGGAGTAGCCCTTGGCGATCAGGCTGAGTACTGCCAACTCGCGCCGGCTCAGCAGCTCGATCTCCGGCGCTGGGGCCGTCTGCGAGTCTGCGACCGGCCCCGCTTGCAGACTGGACCCCATGGCTTCCAGGTGGGTTCCCATGAGCAGGTTGTGTTGGCCTTGGCTTATGGCCATGGCGGCAGCCGAGGCCAGGAGCCGTTCTGCCTTGTGCAGATCCCCCCTCAGGCGGACAACTTCAGCCAAGGCATGCTGGGCCTGGCAGACGATGATATTGAAAGCATTGCCCTCGGCGCGTTGCAGCAGTTGGTCGAGCAGCGTGTTGGCCTCGCCGAAGGAACCCCGGGAGCACAGCACTTCTGCTTGAAGGAAACCCGCCAGGGCGTAAAGGTCGGGGTAGGCACTGGGCGGTGTGAGGGCATGCTCACCTTCGTACTGCTCACGTACGCGGGAGAGCAATCGGGATGCCGATTCGTAGTGATTGGCCTTCATCCAGATCCTGGCGGTGCACAGGTCGAGGACGCCTCTGTAAATCACTTCGGCAACGTTCCAGGAGTGCATCAGTCGTTGCGCATCCGCTAGTCGCTGTTGTGCAGTTGCGAAGTCGCCATTGTTGGCATCGAGCTGCGCAAGTATCGCCGGGGCGTGGCAAGCCACCGGATTACGGCTTGCACAGGAGAGCAACAGACCTTCTTCCAAGGCCTCGCGAGCCTGCCGCTCTTGTCCCGTCAGGATCAGGAGCCAGCCGCGCCGGATCAACGCCGCACCTTGCAGGAGTGCCGAGTCCGGGCCCTGGACCAATAGTTGATCGAATTGGTCCAGGGCCTGCAGGGCCCGAGGCAGGTTGCCGGCCAGCTCCTCGATCAGCACTTCGTCCAGTATCAGCAGGCACTCGAACAGCGTTTCTCCCTTGCGGCGGGAAAGCTCGATACCTTGGTGTTGAAGGCGCTTGGCCGTCACGACGTCACCCATGGTCAGGCTGGCACGGGTCAGGCACGAGAAGCAGAGAATCATCTGCGCCCAGCGCTCATTTCGCGCGAGGCGGTCTAGAGCTCGGCATCCAATTCTCTGCGCCTCCTGCGCGTGCCCCTGATGCAGAGCCAGCTCGGCGCTCAGGGCAAGGTGCAGGTCGAAGTCTTGCTCTGCGATGAGCTGGATGGTGCGCTCGGCCTGTTCCAGGCGTCCCCCTAGCAGCAGGGCCCTGGAAACGACTTCCAGAGCTTGCGGGTTCTGCTCGATCCAGGTGATGCCGAGCTGATCGATGCCTTCCAGGAGGTAGTTCAGGTTCTGCCCGATGAGCAGCTCCCGCGTGGCGATCTGGCCCATTGAGACCAGCGCGCGTGAGGCGTCCGGGATGGCCAGCGCGTAGCGGAAGGCTTCGACGTGGGCGCCGGCCAGGTGCAGCCATTGGCTAGCGGCGAGCAAGGGAGGGGCCTGGTCGGGATAGCGCTCTTGCAGAAGTCGCTTGAGCGGTGCGAACAGAGTGAAGTGGTCCGTGGAGCCCGGTAGACGACGCAGGAAAAACTGCTCGCTACGCAGCTTGCGCAAGGCCATGGGATCATCGGCCAGGAATGCGCAGAGCGGGCCGTCGACGAATGGCGCATGGGCGATGACGCGCAGAAGAGAGAGCATCTCCTTCGGCAGGTGCTCCAGGACTTCGCTGTCAAGATAATCCTCTACCAGTGAATTGCGATGTAGCAGGCCGAAGGGCCTGTCGACTCCCGACCGCAGAGACAACAGGTGCAGACTGATGCCTGCTATCCATCCGTCGCTCTGTCGCTGTAGTTCCACTGCGGAGATACGTCGGCTCAGCTTCAGCTGAGAGAGCAGCAGCTTTATCTCGGCTTCGGTCAGCGCCAGTTCCTCTGCACCCAGCAGGGTGAGTTCGTCGGCCAACAGCCACCTGCCGACTCTCCAGGAGGGAAGTCGACGTGTGCAGACCAGCCACTGGAGTGTGGATGGGCAGTGCTCGAACAGGTGCTCGAGCCATTTGTCCGTGGTTTTCTCCGGGCAGTAGCCATCCAGCACGACGAGGCCCTGTTTCCGGTGCTTCAGTACTTCTTCCACCGATGGCGACAGTTCATCGAGGTCCAGGGCCTCGGCGAACTGGGCACGGAGATTCTCAAGGCCTTTCTCAATACTGTGCAGGTCGAGCCACACCACTGGGCAATGAGGCAGACGTGCAGCGAACTGTCGGGCCAGTTCGCTCTTGCCGAACCCCGCCGGAGCGCAAAGCAGGCGAATGCGTCGACCAGAATCCAGGTTCTCCAATAGGCGAGGGCGCACAAGCAGGCCGGGCGCCTTCGATACTTCATCAGGATGGGTCATGTTTTCTGCTCGCCTGATTCCTGGTTGAGAGGGTGTGAGAGAGTCCTGATGACAGCATTCATACCACCATCCCGGCACGTGCTTCAGGAGAAACGCGCCGAGTGGCAATGCTTCCACTCGTCATTCATCTGGGGTTGCTTGATCCTGAGTTCCGTCCAGGGCGTTCCGCCCCGGACGGGTAAAGTCTCAACGGACCCCGCTCTTGCGCAGCGCCGACGGCGTGAAGTCGCTCATTCTTGCCGTGAACCCATACTCCATGCTGCGATCTTCCTCGTTCTTCATGCCCAGCGCGACATAGCGGCCGGCCAGCAGGTCGTACAGCACTTCGAGCGTGTAGCCCATGTGCTGTTGGTTGAAGTAGTGCTTGGCATGGCCTTCGCCGACACGCCAGAGCTGGCCACGACCGTCGTAGTGCTCGGACAAGGCAATTTGCCAGCTATCCTCGTCCACGTAGAACACGCGCTTGGCGTAGATGTTGCGCTGTCCTTCGCGCAGGGTGGCCTCGACCACCCAGACCCGGTGCAGCTCATAACGGGTCAAGTCCTGGTTGATGTGCCCAGGCTTGATGACTTCGTCATACCTGAGCGCAGGCGAGTCCAGCTCGTAGCTGTTGTAGGGGATGTACATCTCGCGCTTGCCCAGAAGCTTCCAGTCATAGCGATCCATCGCGCCGTTGAACATGTCGTGGTTATCGGTGGTGCGCAGTCCATCGGAGGCGGTGCCTGGCCCGTCGTAAGCGACCTGGGGCGCGCGTCTTACGCGGCGCTGACCGGCGTTGTAGACCCAGGCCAGGCGCGGCTCCTTCACCTGGTCCAGAGTCTCATGGACGAGTAACACGTTGCCGGCCATGCGCGCGGGGGACGTGACCGTTTGCTTGAACAACTGCAGCAGATTGCGCGCGCGCTGCGGGTCGATGCCCTCCGCCAGGGCCGGTTCGACGACCTCTTCCTCGAGGTGAACCATGGTGTACTGGCCGTTTACCTGGGGGGTGGCCTGGGTGATCCAGCGTCGGAAATTGCCACCTAGGTAGCGGGTCTGGTGGTTCCAGATCACCTCCGTACCAGTCCTGGGCTGCGGGAAGGGATAGTGGCCAGTCGTGAAGTTCTCGATGCTTAGACCATCGGCGCCGAGTCGGACGACCTTGGCATTGGTCTCAGCGGCATCGTACATGCGTTGTGGCAAAGCCAGGGTGCGGTGGCTCGGGTAGACCGGCAAGCGGTAGGTTTGCGGATAGCGACGCAGCATTGCCAGTTGGCCTTCGCTAAGGTTCTTGCGGTATTTCTCGGCGCTTTCCGCAGTGATGACGAACAGTGGCTTTTCCCCGGTGAACGGGTTTGCCTGGAAGCCCCTGTCATTGATACTCGCCGCATCGGTCGGCAATCCGCCGGTCCAGGCCGGGATAGTGCCCTCCTGATTGCCGATCTTTTCAGCCCCCAGAGGCGTGAGGCCGATAAGGTCGGCAGCGCCTGCAGAGGCGGTCGACAGGGCTATGGTCAGAACGTACGCGGGCGACCAAAAGTGCTTTTTCATGGCGTTATCCTTGAATTAGAAGCTGGCGCTGAAACTGACAGCGACGTAGTCACGATCGGTGTTGGGGTTGTATCGCCCGTCGAAGAAATCGACGTAGGAGAGCGAAGCGCCATAACGGTTCAGGTAGTTGGCGTTAAGCGCCAGGTACGCCGACTTGGAACCCTCATTGAAGTTGGGGCCGTAACCGTCGACATCATGGGACCAGGCAATCTCGGGAATGAGGTTGATGCCGGCGAAGACGTTGCTGTACTCAAGGCTGGCGGCCAGGCGATAGCCCCATGAGCTGCTGCTGAAGTAACCGTGCCCGTTGCAGAAGCGCGGATTGTCGGGGTTGAGCACGGTCTCGCACACGCCAGGCGTTGCGACCTCACCGTAGCCATAGATGGAGTCGCGGCCGAAGCGCAGCTCACCCGGACCACTCTTCAGGCCGTTGATTCGGTTGTAGGCCACCTCGCCCGCGAGAGCGAGGCGTTGCGCACCTGCGACCTGCTCGATCAAGTGGACAGCACCGAGTTGGAATTGAGTGACCGGCATGCGCTTGTAGCCGGCCAGGTCGGCGCCGGGGGTGAGGGGGCCGTCCTGTATCACCTCCGGGCTCGTTGGGCCGAGGATCGAGTCCAGACCGAGGGCTGCGAAGGTCAGGTCGGTGCTATTGAGCGCCAGAGGCATGTTCGGCCGATAACTGATCTCGCCGGTAACCGCAGTGGCGCCCAGGGTGGTCTGGAAGCTCAGACCATACAGGCGCATATCTTCGGGGTATTCGATGAAGTAACCGGTGTTGGGCGTGTTACCTATCAGGTTGGGATCGAAGGCCGGGTCGGACGGGTCCAGTACCGCGCTGTTGACCAGGCTGTATACCGGCAATCTGCTGTGCAGATTCATGGCATAGATGCCGATCTCGCTGTCGTTCAGCTGCGGGACGAACCAACGCAGGGCCACTCCGTACTGACCGCTGTCACTGGCGTCGCGGTCTTTAAGACGCGGCAGGAATATGGCGTTAGCGGGATCGAGATCGCTGCCGAAGATCAGGTTCCTGTCGTTGCAACCATCGGCGGCGACGTCGCTGCCGGAAAAGAAAGTGCCGCAGTTGTCGATGACCGTCTTGGCCCACTCGAGCTGGTAGAAAGCCTCCATGGATAGGTTGTCGCTCAGGTCCTGGGCAACATAGAACATGTTGACCGGGATCAGCCCTTCCTTGATTTCCGCACCTGGGCGGCGGAAGGCCGCGACGTCGACAGGGTTGATCTGATTGACGCCACGAATGAACAGGTTCTCCCCCCAGCTGACCACCTGCTTGCCAAGGCGCACCGTGCCAGCCAGGTCATTGATCTCGTAGCCGGTATAGACGAAGGCGTCGAGGAACTCTGCACCGGAAGCCTTGGCGCTGCGTGCACGGCCGTGGTCGTCAATGTCGTAGAGGTGCTGGTGGCCATCCTTCAGTTCGAAGTCGTACCAGTACTTGCCGCGGACGAAAAGGCCGGAATCACCGTACTTCAGTTCGAGGTCGTGGACGCCCTTGAAGATGCTGGAGATCACCTCGTGCTTCTTGAAGTTCAGTCGGCCATCATCGGCCGTGGTCGTCGATGACGTGCCGCCGTTGGCAACGCCAATGAAGTCCTTATCCGGATCGCGCGTCGCCCAACTGGTGCCGACGGACAGCGAACTGTCGAAACTCCCCTGAATCTCCCCGATGTCGAAGTTCACGGCCTGGGCCTGGGAGGCCAGGAACAGTGTAACGAGGGGCAGCAGTACGGGTTGCCGCCAGCTATTTGTTGTTCTTGTCGTCATAGCGTTTCCTGTGAAGTGGTGCCGTTTGGCGGCATCAGACTCACAGACAGGGCTCGACGAGGTGAATGCCTCTTAATGGGTATTCGCCAATACCCCCAGTGCCGCGTCATCCGCTGACGCACACGGCGCACTCGGCCTTACACTTCGCGCTCACTCATAGGGTGCGCTGCGGGCACCAAGCCATGGCGCTGGACGTTCAGTGCAAACTTGGAGGAGGTACGGCGGTAGAGGTGAGCGTCCTTGCCCACCTTGGTTGACAGCGGATTACCTGTCGGTCGATTTCGGTACCAGGCTGGAAAGGTAGTGAACCGTGGCCTTGAGTTCGTCTTCCGAGAGCAAGCCGGCCATGGCGTTCATGGCGCGGGTAGGGTCCTGTCGTTGTCCCTGCTTGAAGGCCTGCAACTGGTCGAGAAGATAGCCTTCGCCCTGTCCGGCGATGCGTGGGCCGAGGGGACCGCCGGAGAGGTTTTCTCCGTGGCAGGCAACGCATCCCCTGGCGGCGACAACGGCTTTCCCCTGTTTCGCCAGTGCTGCATCCTGGCCCGGTGCCTCCGTGGTTTCCGGTGTCTGCCTGGAGAAGTAGTCCGCCAGGGACTTGATCTGGGCATCGGTCAGGCTCGCGGCCAGCGGCCCCATCTGCGCGCTGTGGCGGCGACCCTGGGCGAAGGCGTACAGCTGGGACTCGATATAGGGCGCTGGCTGACCGGCAAGGGCCGCGTACTGCCCATCGCGGGGCTGTCCGTTGACACCATGGCAGAGTGCGCAGGAGTCCTGGATCTGCGGCCAGGGCCCACCGTTGGCCTCGTAGTCGCTGTAGTAGCCATCCAGGGCATCCATGAATCGATAGCCCGCCAGCAACTCCGGACCCACCAGGGCGGCTGCCGCCGCGAGGCCGGCCGTGATCACCGTGGCGCAGATAAGAAGGGGTCGTTTCATTGCGAGGCTCCCAGGTCCTGGATAAGAGATTGGAGCGCTTGGAGGACGGCCAGGCGTCCGGAGCGAAGGGTTCCGAAGATCGAGACGTGTTGGGCGCTCCAGGGTTCATGGACCAGGTTGGTGGCCAGGGCCATCAGCGCCGCCGCCGCAATGGCTACCCCCAGTACGGTGGCACGTTTCATCAGACGCTCCTCCGTGCCTTGGCAAGCGCCTGCAGGGCTTCCAGTGCCGCCCTGTGTCCCGAGCGCACCGCGCCGTCCATTGAGCTGGCCCAGATGTCGGCGGTTTCCGTACCCGACCAGATCAGGCGACCCACCGCGGGTTTCAGGTAATGGCCCCACTTCGTCAGGAAACCGGGGGGGATGGACGCGACGCAGGTCAGGGTCCAGGGGTCGACCTTGCCCCAGTCGTAGTCGTGGAACTGCTTGGGATGCAGCGCTTCGTCCCCCAGGGCCTGGGCGAAGATGCCCGAGAGAATGCTCTCCGCGCGCTTGGCGTCATGGGGCAGTTGGGCGGTTCTGACAAAGCTGGCGAGTACGCCGACGCGTCCGTCCGGCGGTGAGTTGTCGTAGGAGAGGATCACCGGACCATCGGCCTGGGTGATCTGACCGTTGAGGCCCTTTTCGCGCCAGAACGGCCGGTCGTAGACATGTACGGTCTTGCGCATCGGCGCATGGGACGGCCAGAGGCGTTGCAGCTGTGCGCGGCCCTCGGGCAGCGCGGGTTCGAAGGCGATCTGATTGCACAGCGCCGGGTGCAGCGCGGCGATAACCTGGCGTGCACGGATCAGGCCCCGGTCGGTATGGATCTCGACGATATCGCGATCCCAGCCGACGATCTTGCGCACGGGGCTGGACAGCCGCACCTTGTCGCCTAGGGCCTCCCGCATCCGGGCGCACAGGACCTGGGAGCCACCGACGAAGCGGGTTTCCTGGGCGCCGCCCTTGAAGCCTTCGAGCTTCTCCATGCTGCTGTCGGCGGAGTTGATCAGCGAGAGATAGTGCAGCAGCGACAGGTTGGAGGGCGGCGTTCCCGTGGTGAGGCCGATGGAGGCGTCGAAGCTCAGCCGCCCTTCATTGTCGATGCCCTGCTGGTCCAGCCACTGGCCGACCGACAGCTTGTCGATGGCGGCTGCGTCGGTCGCGGTCCAGGGTTCCCTGCTGGGGACGCGCCGTGCCAGTTCATCGAGCTTCATTATGACCGGAGCGTGGCTGTTCTGGCCGCTGGACAGGTCCTGCTCATACTTGGCGCCACCCACCAGGTAGACGTTCCTGCCCTGGTAGTAGGTGGGGAAGGTGTCGACTTCCAGCTCGCGGGCCAGGTCGAAGATGGCGGTCTGGCCCGGGCCGATCCATTGCCCGCCTGCCTCGGAGATGACGCCGTCACCCAGGTCGTGGTTGTAGGTGCGCCCGCCCACGCGGTCCCGGGCCTCCAATACCACGAAAGACTCGCAGCCAGCGCGCTGCAGATCCCGTGCGGCGGTCAGGCCGGCCAGCCCTCCACCGATGATCGCCACGTCAAGGACATCGTCCTGTCGCGCTGAAGCGTCCTGGGCCATGGACCGACCGGCCAAGGCCACTCCGCCCACCAGTGTCGCGCTTCCAATCGCTTGCAGAAGCAGGCGCCGCTGGCGCGCCGACAGCGACAGCTCATTGTTGTCTGAATCCATCTTCGCCTCGGTCAACTCTGTTGTTTTATTTTGAATAACTTGTGTTATGTAAATTAACCCACAACGAGTCATGTGCAAAGAGAAGAATGGCAGGCTCGTCGCAAAACAGTTGGGTGTCGCGGACGGACAGCCGCCGTGGCGGACGCCGGGTCTGCCGCGACGGTGTTCGGAGGGGAGGGCGGCGTCAGGGCAGGGTGAAGAGCACCTTCACCTTATCGTTGACGGCGCTTCTGTCGACATAGCCGATGGCGTTCGATTCCTCGGCGACAAGCGCCACCACTGCGGCGTCATCGGCGACGCTTCGCAGCGGCTGGCCCTTGCCGGTGAACACCAGGCCGGACCAGTAGGACTTGAGCTGTGACTCGTTCTTGCCGGTCACGCTTCCGTAGAACTTCTCCTTGGTCGGGTTCCAGCCGGCCTGGTCGATGCCTTTGAGGCGCGTGTCCTTGCCGAGGAAGATGTTGGCTACATCCGATTGGCTGGGGGCGGTGCTGGTGCCAGCGTTCAACACCACCACCACTTCGGAGTGGGCCTGGGTGGCTGCCAATAGCAGGGCGATGGCCTGCGCGGCCTTTGAAAACGGCTGCATGAGGTCACTCCTTAGAATACGAAGTCGAGGCCGACGCTGATGATGTCGCCGTCATAGTTGCGAGGGGGGATGCCGGCCGCACCGTTGCTGGCAACGAAGCTGGCATGATCGAAGGTCTCCTGAGCGCTCTCGACGAAGGTGCCGCGATAGCCGTTGCCCCGGGTGTCCACTCGCTTGTACTCGCCCTTGAGGATGAGGGTCGGCGCCAGGTTGTAGTTCAGGCCGTAGGTCCAGGAGCTCTGGCGGCCATTGTCTTCATCCAGTTGTGCGTAGGTGGCGTGGAGCAGCACGTCACCTATGCGACGACCGCCCATCAGGTAGAACGCGTCGATGCTGCCTTCCTGGTCCGCCTCGCTGTTGTTGCTGGTCCATTCGTTGGAGGTGATCCAGGTCCCATTGTCGTACTGGTAACCGATGGAGGTGAACTTGGCCTTCTGTCGATCCAGTTGCTTGAAGTTGACGCTGGCCGGCACACCGCCGGGGACGATGACCGATATGGTGATGTCGGCGTCGATGTCGGCTTCGGCGTAGCCCACGCGCAAGGCGCCGAAGTCGTTGGTTTCCAGGGTGACGTTGGCGGCGAAGACCTTCTTGTAGTCGATGTCGTAGAGGTCATCCATGGTGAACAGATTGCGGTTGACCGCCTGGCCGCCGGCTACCTGGAGTGCCAGGGCACCGATGCCTACGGGCAGGCTGTAGAGAAGGTCGCCGCCTTCGTAGTTGCTCAGCTGGACCTGGCTGTAGACCTCGTCGGGCAGTCGGACCCAGGGGTGGGTGAAGCCCACGTCCAGGGTTTCCGAGTACATGTACACCGGCAGGCGCAGCCGGCCCGCGCGCAGGGTCAGGCCGTCGGTGGCGGCCCAGGAGAGGTAGGCCCATTCCAGGTTCGCTTTCCAGGTGTCCTCTTCCGGTTTGGCGGTGGCCTGGACGGTGACGCCCAACGTATCGGTCAGTCCGTACTGCAACTGGGCACCCAGCTTGGAGAACTGGTCGCCCCGCCAGGAATCGGTGGTCTGGCCGTTGATGCCATAGCCGCGCCCGGCGTCCTCTCCCCCCAGGTAGGTGAGGCCGGCGCTGCCGAAACCATTTAGTCGATATTCGCCCTGTTCCAGCGCGATGGCCGGGGCGCTCGCGATGAGGCCGGCCAGACCGAGTGTTCTAATGCCTTGCATGCTGTTACTGCTCGTGTGGTTGGGAAAGGTCAGATGCGGAACTGGGCGGTGGCGCAGCGCAGCTGCTCACCGGTATCCACGAGTTGTTCGCCCAGGCGCGCGGTGGCGTCGGCCCCCTGGGTCGTGGCCTGGGTGTCCTGCTGCAGGGCATCGGTGTCTTGCTGGATCGAACGGGAGAGTCCGATCTGCTCCTGGGTGAACTGGGCGATGCCCGCGTTCAGCTCATCGATCAGGAGAACGGCGCGGGTGATCGCCTCCAGGGTCCGCGTGGCCTGGTCGGAGCTTTCGATGCTGGCCCTGGCCTTGGCGCCATTCAGCGTCATTGCCTGCAGGACGCCATTGGCGCTGTTCTGCAGGCGCTGGATGATGGCCTGGATCTCCGCGGTGGACGCGGCGGTCTTCTGCGCGAGGTTGCGCACCTCGTCGGCCACCACGGCGAAGCCGCGTCCCTGCTCGCCGGCGCGCGCCGCCTCGATGGCGGCATTGAGTGCGAGGAGGTTGGTCTGCTCGGCGATGCTGCGGATTACCGTCAGCACGGAGCCGACCTGCTGGGTCTCTTCGTCCAGTTTCTGCATCGCCTGCACCGAACCCAGCACGCTGCTGCCGAGGTCGCCGATACTCGAGGACAGGTTGTCGATGTTCCGTCGCGCCTCGTCCGCCTGACGGGTGGCTGCGCTGGCCTCTTCGGAGGCTTGCCGCGAGCGCAGCGCCACTTCCTGGATGCTGCCCGCCATGGTGCCGATGTCGCGGCTGATGGAGTCCGTGCGCTCCTGCTGGGAGCGGGCGCTCTCTTCGGCCCCCTGGGTCAGGCGGTGTAGCTCCCTGGACATCTGCTCCAGCGGGTCGGCCGTTTCGATGATGGCGCGAATGGTGCCCTGCAGCCGGTCCAGCAGGCCATTGAACAGGTTGATCATCTCGCCGATTTCATCGTCGGACTGGACGTTCACGTGGCGCGTCAGGTCTCCGTCGCCGCTGGCGATGGCCCTGAGCGACGCGATGACACCCCGCACGTTGGTCATGACCTGGCGAATCACCAGCACGGCGCCGAGGCTCACCAGCAGCAACAACATGAGGCTGAGCAGATAGCCGACGCGCGTGGTCGTGGCATTGTCCTTCCGGACCTGGGTGAGGCCGGTCTGGAAGTCCGTGTAGACATCATTGCGGAAGCGGTCTCCCGCCTCCCGGGCCTGGCTGAGGTCGCTGGCCATGCGGTTCAGGTTCGGTCGAACCTCATCGAAGGAGGCATCTACGAGCAACCGTTCGGTTGTCGCAAGCGCGTTCTCGGCGTAGCGCTCTATGGCGTTCGTCCAGTCCCGCAGCTCGTCGCTCCTGCCGTTTCGCCCGTCGGTCAACGACTTCAGCTTCGCCAGCCTGGCCTGCACGCCCACCAGCGTGGTGCGGGCCTCTTCGAGGGTTTCCCGTTCGCCGGCGGCGACGGCTCCATTGAGCAGGTCGGGAACGCGAGCGAACTGGAAGATCACCCGGTCCGCGCTCTCCAGCGTCGGATAGCTCAGCGTCTCCAGTTCCAGCAGGCGATTGTCGTTGTCGTTCAGCTGCACGGCGGTGTAACCCACAAACAGCAGCAGGCCCAACAGGGCGACGGTAGGCGGAAGAGAGAGTTTCAGAGTCAGTGGCATGGAGTTGAACATGGGTCTGTCGCTCTCGGTGGTACCTGTGTGTGTCGTGAAAGAACGCGCGGCGTGCCTGGCCGCGGCGGGCCTTGCCTGTTACCGGTCGCGGAGACTCCGTGGTCGGTACCGGCCCGCTAGCAGGGTGGCAATCTGGGCGTGCCGCGCTCTGCGGCCAGAAGCGATTTCCGGTGGTCTACATCCGGTCTCGCCCATCCAACTGTGACCATGCCGCATCGACTGCGCGCTTCTGTGAGTCGCTCAGTCGTTCCATGAAGAACAGGCGCCGGCGTTCCTCCTGACTCGGCAAGGCGATGTCCGGCAGCAGTCTCCGGTTTCGCTCGCGGGTCAGATCGAGGCTGGGCGTGAAGTGCGTAGCCCTGGCGTTGCGTGCGGCGTTGCGCGGGTCCAGCAAGTAGTTGATGAAGCGATAGGCCCCGGCCTTATTGGGGGCATCGCGCGGAATGGCCAGGCTGTCGATGAACATCAATCCGCCTTCCTGGGGAATCAGGAAACGGAGTTCGCCATTTTGGTTGGCCAGGGAGGCGATACCGTTCCAGGTGACTGTTGCGCAGATACGTCCCTGGGCCAGCTGTTCCACCAGGTCGGCGAAGCCGGACGGGCCCAGGGGAATGCCCAGGTCATGGAGATCTCGCGTGGCCTTCTCGATACCCCGGGCACTCTGGCTACGCAGGTTCTTGCCCCGATAGTTGAGGAAGACCGAGAGCATCTGTTCCGGCTCGTTGTGCAGGACGGCGCCGCAGGATTTCAAGCTATTGGCGTTGGCGGGGTCGAACAGCAGGCCCCAGCTGTTCGTCACCGGTCCCTGCAATACCCGGGCAGCGGCCTTTTGATGGACGACCAGTCCGGCGACACCCCACATGTAGGGCACGACGAAGCGTTCCGCACGGTTCTTCGACGACAGCCTGGCCAGCAGCTCACCGCTCACTTCGGCTCGATTAGGCAACAGTTGCAGGTCCAGTTCGAGCAGTTGATTCGCCTTGATCATGCGTTCGAGCTGGAAATCGGTGGGGACTATCACGTCGTAACGCTGCCCCGCTGCCAGGTCGGCCTCCAACTCGGCGGCGGTGGTGAACTGGCTGTAATCGACCCGGATTCCGGTTTCCCGCTGGAAGTCGTCGATCACTTCGGGGTCTATGTACTCGGCCCAGTTGTGCACCCTGACGACTTCACCTGCCGTCGCCTGGAGCGCGGTGAAGGCCATCCAGAAGCCTGCCAGCAGGCTCGTGCGCAAACGCTTTCCGCGTTTGCCTTGAGACGATGGAGTTACCTTTCTGGACAGCGACAGCGCCGTGTTTAGCAGGTCCATCCTAGCCCTCACCACTTGGTTGCGGTTTAATTATTATTTCATGTGTTACGCAAAATACAGGAGTTTCGGAATCGTGCAAGGGAAAAAGCGTCGGATACGCGCAGCCGGCACCAGGCGCGGGGCGTGGCGCGCATTCAGGAGGTGTGAGGGGTTAAGTTAAGGAAGGCTTGGGAGGGAAGGGCGATGGGCCCTGCGGCGGGCCCGGGAGCGAATGGATTACTGCGCGGATGCCTTACCCTTGGACGGGCGCTTGACGGGGGCGGGCGGTGAAATCAGGGTGATCAGTGCATCGAGCAGGGCCTGGCCGCGTTCCGCGCTGAAGCGCTCTGGCTCGATCGGCAGCATCATCAGCCAGCCGTCACTGATGGCGCTGACCTGGTCGGCCAGCAGGTCGGCCGGGATATCGTCGCGAATTTTGCCCTTGGTCTGGCCTTCTTCCAACACGGCAGTGAATACCTGGCGGAAGCGCGCGTAACGTTGCTTTATGACGACGGCGAAGGCGGGTTCGTGACGGGCATGGGTCAGCAGTTGCAACCACGCCAGCCAATTGTCCGGTTCGTCGGACGTGGTCCAGTCGAGCCATTGCCGGATGAGCGCACTGATATCGACCTGCTCGCGGTTGGTTTCCAGCAAGGCATCCACCCTGTCGAACAGGTTCTGCGCCACGGCGCTGACCATCTCTTCCTTGTTGGCGAAGTAATAGGTCACGGCGCCCGTAGTACAGCCGGCGTGCTGCGCCACCTTGCGCATCGAGGCCCCGGCATAGCCCTCCTGCGCAATCACCGCGATCGCGGCTGCCAGCAGCTCGGCGCGCTTGGCGTTATGGTCGCCGACAGGCCTGCCCCGACGTGCGACGGGTTCAGACTCGCTGTCACTCGTGCGCTGGGTTTCGGTTCGAGGGTGGGTTTTGGCGTCGGACATGGGGGCTCTGGAAGATCGTCAGGTCAGTTTGAAGTATTGCTGCCCGGCTGCAACGGCGGGTGAGCGCGGCCCAGCATAGGGAAATTATTGGAATAAAGCACTCCAGGAGCATCGGGGTAGCCTCATGACGCGCGGAACCACCCCGATGATTCTTGCCTTAGTCGTCGGCGCGGAAGATCACCGGCTTGATGTCGGTGAACTTGGCGATATCACCGAGCACTTCCAGCGTCTTCGGCGAGGTAAGTGCGGCATCGATGGCCGGCTGGTCGGCGAAGCGCAGGATCGCCAGCGCGGCCAGGGGCTGCGAGCCTGAGGCCGGGAAAAGCACTTCCGCCGATTGCAGGCCGAACTCGCCCCACGCGGCTTGTGCAAGGGGCAGGTGGGTGGTCACGTAGTAGTTGCGGTCGAAACGGGATTCGGCGGTCAAGGGGTAGCTGACGGTCAGGGTGGCCATGGAAAGTCCTTATGTGGTTGTTGTCAGGGATTCAGTGAGAGGTTCAGGCGCTTCCGCAACCGGCCATCGCCACCGCGCGGATCTCCAGGCGCAGCCCCGGCAGGGCCAGTTGCGAAATGCCAACCGCGGTCCAGGCGGGGTAGCGATCGGGGAAGTACTGGTCCTTGACCTGCGCGAACGCCTGCATGTCGCCTTGCAGCTCGGTATGGAATGTCATCAGTTCGATCACATCCGCCAGGGTGGCGCCAGCTGCTTCGAGCACATTCCGCAAGCCCTGGAAGGCGAGATGCGCCTGTTCCTCGACGTCCTTGCCCGGCGTCATGCTGGCGTCGACTCCGACCTGGCCGGAGACCCAGATCATGTCGCCCACCCGAGTGGCCTGGGAGAAGTGGAAGTTGTCGTAGAACACCTGGGTGGGTGGCGGATTGATGCACTGTCGCTTGAGATTGTGGGCATTCATCGGCGGCGCTCCTGTCAAATGAGCTGGCGGAAGGTCGGGTGGCGGAAGGGTTCTCCGGCGTTCAGGGACGACAACTGCTCGGTGAACAGGATGCCTTGCGTCGGGTAGCCAGAATCGCTGTGCTCCGGTAGCGGGTGGAAGGTGGCGTCGTCGCCGAAGAAGCGGAATACGAGGGTGTGGCGATCCGGGAAGTCGGTGTCGACCGGCGCGCCGCCATGGAGCGAACCGGGATGCAGCACCACCACGTCCCCAGGCTCAGTAGCCCACGACAGAATTTCGTAAGCGTCAGGGTTCAGCCTTCGTTCGGCCTCGACATCCGGCAGGCGGGGAAGGACGCCGCCGCCGTGCAGGGGCTGAGTCGGATCGTTGGGGTCGATGAAGGTGGTGCCGTCGTAGCGCGGGCCACGATGGGAGCCGCGGACGATCTCCAAGGCGTTCTTCCTGGGAACCGACTCGAAACTGATCCAGGCGTTGCCCCAATGGCTTCCGGCCCAGGGCAGGTAGGAGGTGTCCTGGTGCCAGAGGGTTCGAGAGCCATGCCCGCCGGCTTTTAGGAACACCTCTTCGGCGAAGTACCAGACATTCTCCGAACCCCAGAGATCTGCGAACAACTGGCCGAATGGCAAGGATGCGACCAGCTCCTCCAACCGTTCCTTGGCCAGCGGATTGGCGTTGTCGACATGAGACTGCTGTTCGGTTCCGTTGAACATCCGGGTCGCGTGAGGACCGTGGTTTTCCAAGGCCCAGTCGAAAGCCGCCCGGCAACGGGTCAGTTGCTCCTGGTTCAGCAGGCCCTTGATCAGAACCGCCCCGTCTGCCTGAAACGAAGTGCGTAGCGCGTCGTTCATGGTGCTGTCTCCTCTGAGGTTTTCTCTCGGATGGAGGGCAGACTAGCAGCGCATAAGAATTAACGCAACGTGTGTTATGTTAATGCTGGCGCAGCCGCAGCACATTAGGAAAACAGGGTGGCGACCTAGGCGTGTTCATCGTGGATAACCGTTGGTCAGGCTATCTCTCCCGCTCGCGTCTGGTCCGATTGCAACGGCTGACTCTCTGCCGAAGTTACCCGGTCGACAAATCTGGCCAGTTGCTCGGCCGGTTCGCTCTCTCGCCGTACCAAATAGGTGGTCAGCATTGCAGGGCAGCCGGCGAGAGGACGGGCCACGACATCGGAGTTATTGAGCTCGATAATGCGCGCGAGGCTGGAGAAGCCCAGCCCATAGCCAGCCGCCACCAGTGCCATCATCAGATCCAGCGTCGGTACACGGTCGGCGATGGTCAGCCGTGTATCCACGGTGCCCAGCACTTGCTGCAGCTGTTGCCAGAAGCCTTCGCAGACTTGCGGATCACAGAGCACCAGGGGATAGCGGACCACCTCGTCGAGCGGCACGTGCCGGTAGGTCAGCAGGGGATGGCGGGCAGGTATTGTCACTACCAATGGGTCGAACCAGACCGGCTCGGCCACCAACCCCTTGCCGACCTCCGCCGACTGAGCCAGGCCGATATCGAACAGGTCGTCGTTAAGCCCTCTGACCTGCTCGGTGAAGGTGACCTCCGACAGGCAGATCTCCACCTCGGGCTCTTCCTCGCGACACTGGGCGAGCAGGGCGGCCAGGCGTGACTGCGGGATACCATCGGATAACGCAACGCGAATGCGCCCACGGTATCCCGCCGCGGCGCTCTTTACGCTGGCCTTGGCCTGGTCGACGACCGCAAGCACGCGGCGGGCTTCTTCCAGCATCACCTTGCCGGCCCAGGTCAGGCGCGTGCGGCGCGTCGTGCGCTCGAACAGCTGTACACCCAGGCGGTACTCCAGTTCCTTGATGATTCTGGAGAGGGGCGACTGCTCGATGTGCAGTCGCGCGGCCGCACGCGCGAAGTGCAGTTCCTCTGCGACGGCGATGAAACAGCGAAGGTGGCGCAGTTCCACGGCTCTTCCTTCCTTGGGTGATTCAGTTGTAGGGCTCGGCTCGTACGTCGCAGGTCCAATTTTGCTGGCGCCGCAGGTTGACGATCTGCAGCAGAGCGCCCAGGACGGCCACGCCGCCCGCGCAGGCGGCCAGGGTCCAGGTGGGCATCTGCAACAGCAGCACGAAGCCGCCCGCTGCTGCACCGATGGCGCTGCCCAGGTAGAGCGCCGACTCGTTCAGTGCAATGGCCAGGTTGCCATCGCCCTGGGTCTGGCGCGCCAAGATGAGTTCATTGTTCTGCGGCACCTGCAGGGCCCAGCCAACGGCTCCCCAGACAGCGATGGGCAGCATCACCAGCCAGGTTCCGAGCGCGGCCGACAGTGGCAGCACGAACAGCGATACGGCGAGGATCACCATGATGGCGAAGGTCAGCGCCGGTCCTTTGATGCGATCCACCAGGGGACCGACCAGGAAGCTACCCAGTACGCCACCGATGCCCCAGACCCAGAGGTAGGGTGTGACCGAGCGCACCGCGCCATAGGCCGGGTCAGCCAGCAGCGGGGCGATGAAGGTGTACATGCCGAGGCTGGCGATGGCGGCCAGCAGGGACACCAGCAGGATGACCAGTACGTGGCCGTCGCCGAGGATCGCCAGTTTTTGCCCCAGCGAGCTGGCGGTGGCCGCCTGCAGCGCCGGGAGTTTCAGCAGCAAGCCGAGGAATGCCACCAGGCCGAGCACGGTGACCAGCCACAAGGCGGCCTGCCAGCCCATCTGCTCGGCGATCAGCAGGCTGAGCGGCACGCCCAGCACCACGCCGCTGGCCATGCCGCCCATGATGATGGCGATCGCCTTGCCGCGGCGTTCCGGCGTGGACACCGCGGCCGAGGCACCAATGCCCATGGCCAGGTAGACGCCGGCGCCGATGCCGGCAACGGCGCGCCAGACCATCAGCGTGGTGAAGTTCTCGGCCAGTGCGCTAGCGGCGTTGGCGATGACGAACAGGCCCAGGGCCAGCAGCAGGCCGGTGCGCTGGCGATGCGCCGGGGTCAGGGCCACGAAGATCGGCGAGCCCAGGCCGTAGGCCAGGGTGAAGGCGGTCACCAATTGGGCGGCCACCGCCACGGACACCGTGAACGAGGCCTCGATCATCGGGATCAGGCCGGCGGTGACATAGGAGGCCATGCCGAGGGCAAAGGCCCCCAGTGCGATGAGGTAGATGGGGGATTGGTTGGGTGTGTGCATGCTCAGGCTCGCTTGCGCTCCATTGGAGGCAGGTTGGTGGAAAAACTGAGGGATGCGGCCCCGAGCCGGGGCCGCATCCGGTTGGGGGGCTAGAGTTCGAGGCTGACGTCGTACTCGCTCAGCCAGGTGTTGAGGCCGACCGCCAGCTCCATGCCCATACGCGAGTACATGGGCGAGACGCTGCCGAGCGGTTTGTCCAGCGTCTGTCGGATCCGGCCGCTATCGAGCAGCGGCGTCACCGGCGCATTGCGATCTGCCTGGATGGTGGCCAGAGCATCACGCAGCGCCTGCTCGTAGGCCGGATCCTGGGTCGAGGGGTAGGGGCTCTTGACCCGCTCGCTGATCGACGCTGGCAGCAAGTCGCGGGTTGCCGCGCGCAGGATGCTTTTCTCCCGTCCGTCGAAGGCTTTCATCGCCCAAGGGATGTTGAAGGCGTACTCCACCAGGCGGTGGTCGCAGAAGGGCACCCGCACCTCGAGGCCGACGGCCATGCTCATGCGATCCTTGCGATCCAGCAGGGTTTGCACGAAACGCGTCAGGTTGACGTAACTCATCTGCCGCATGCGCCGGTCCTGCGCGCTTTCGCCCGGCAGCACCGGCGCCTCGGCGATGGCCTGGGCGTAGCTGTCGCGCAGGAAGCTGTGCATGTCCAACTGGGCCAACAGACCCGGGTCGAATAAGGTCTTGCCGTCGAAGTACTTGCCGGTGACCGAAGTCAACCAGGGAAAGGTGTCGGCCTGGATTGCCTCCGGGTCGTGGAACCAGCGGTAGCCGCCGAACACCTCGTCCGCACTCTCGCCGGACAGCGCTACGGTCGAGTGCTTGCGCACCTCCTGGAACAGGCGGTAGAGCGACGGCCACATGTCGCCCCAGAAGGCCGGCGGCAGGTCGAGGGCGCGCACGATCTGCGCACGCAGTACCGGGTCGGCCAGCTCGCGGCTGTCGAGGACTATCTCCTGATGGCTGGAGCGGATCTTCTCCACCAGGTCGCGGACGAAGGGGGCATCCGGCGTGCCGCGCACGGCATCACCGGTGAACCCAGCACCGTGATCGACGAAGTCGACGGAGAAGGAGCGGATGTTCTCTTTGCCGGCAGCCAGCAGCTTCTTCGACGCTAGGGCGGTGATGATCGAGGAGTCGAGGCCACCGGAGAGCAGGCTACACAGCGGCACGTCGGCGACGATCTGGCGCTCGACGATATCCTCCAGCAGATCGCGGGTATGGCGGATGGTCTCGTCCAGAGAGTGGGTGTGCTCGTGGGCCTCCAGCTTCCAGTAGTGGCGGCGATCCAGGCCCTGGCGGTTGATCCGCACGATCTCGCCCGGCATCACCTCGCGCATGCCGGCGAACACGGCATGCCCCGGCGTCTTCACCATTTCCAGGATCTCGCGCAAGCCATCGGCGCGCACCTTGCGTGGTACCAGGGGATTGGCCAGCAGCGCCTTGGGCTCAGAGCCAAAAATCACCCCGTCCGCAGTGGGGAAGTAGTAGAGCGGCTTGACGCCCATGCGGTCGCGGATCAGCAGCAGTTCCTGCGAGCGCAGGTCCCAGATTGCGAAGGCATACATACCGTTGAGCCGCTCGACGAAGGCCTCGCCCCATTCCACATACGCGCGCAGTACCACCTCGGTGTCGCTGCGGGTCTCGAACTGGTGCCCGCGCCGCTGCAGTTCGGTGCGCAGCTCGCGGAAGTTGTAAACCTCGCCGCTGTAGGTGATGGCGGCGACCTCACGCACACCGCCGTGCATGGCCGCCATCGGTTGGCGACCGCCTTCCAGGTCGATGATCGACAGCCGGCGATGGCCCAGGCCGACCGGCCCGTCGATCCACAGCCCACCAGCATCCGGCCCACGCAGGGCCATGGTGTCGGTCATGCGCTGCAGGGTGTCGCGTTGTGCTTCCATGTTCTGGCTGTAGGACAGCCATCCAGCGATTCCACACATAGTCTCTCTCCTTGTGAATGGGTTATCCGAGGCTTTCCAGGTCGCTGTCCTCGGCCAGCAGCACGCGCGTTTCGCCATGGACGTAGCGGGCCGGGGGTGGGGTTTGGGCGTGGGTGTCGAGCTCGTTGAGCAGGTGCTGCAGGGCCATGGCCGTATCGAGGCCCGCGAAGGCCTGGCGCGGCGGTTCCTTGAGCGCTACCGCGCTTACCACCTGCAGGCACAGCCGTGAAAGTTTGTGCAGGGTTTCCAGGCCGGGTAGGTCGGGTGTAGTCGTGAACTCGTGCAGCAGTTCCTCGGCGCCGTTGGCACCACGCGTCCAGATGCGCAACTGGTCGTAATCCCATCGCGGCGTATCGAACACCAGCCGCGCATGGATCAGCCGGGCGTCGTGGTCGACGAAGCTGCAGTCCACCGTGCGCTGGCGGACGATGTTGACGAAGCTGCTGTAGCCGGTGACCGGTGCTTCCCCCAGGCTTGCGGTGAGCTGCACGGTGTCGAGGACCTGTTCGCCGGAGATCGAGAAGTCCGAGCGCACGCCGAGTACGCCATGCAGCCTGAGCGCTCCCGGACGCGGGCAGATCCAGCCGATCAGGTCCAGCGCGTGGACCACCTCGCTGGTCACACCGCAGGTGGGGCGGTAGTCGTTGATGCGATCCTTGCCCCAATGGAAGTTGGCGCGCACCAGTTGCCAGTCGTGCCGCTCGACCCATTCGCGCAGTTGTCGGGTAGCCTCCGAGTAACGCTCCACCAGGTCCAGGGCAAAGCCGCTGACGTGCTCCAGCGCGGCGGAGAGCTCGGCCAGATCATCCTGCGGAGTGATCAGGGGCTTCTCGCAGATCACGAAACCCCGGTAGCCGGCCAACTGCTTGAGCACCGGCGCATGGCTGTGGTCGTTGACGCTGACCACGACGATGTCCGGCGCGAACTCCGCGAGCGCTCGGCAGACGCTGTCGAAGTAGGGCAGTTCGGTAGGCTTCTGCCGGCGTCCGACATAGGCCAGCGTAAGCGGCATACCGGTGCTGGTGGCGATGTGCTCGAAGGCGCGACGGTAGCGATTGCCGGCATAGCCCAGGCCGATGATCAGGATCTTCATGCCGAGGCCTCCTGACGGAACATTAGGCGCTCGTCGCTGGCTGCGAAGCCCAGGTCTTGGTACAGCGTCCCGGCGGCGTTTGTGCTTTGCAGGACCACGGACCTGACGCCGCGGTTGGCGAGCCAGCGCAGCAGATGCTGCATCAGCTGTCGGGCAATACCTTGATTGCGCCACTGCGGCTCCACCACCACTGACTGCACCCAGCCCGACAGGCCATTCAGGCAGTTGGGGGTGGGGGCGCGCTGGTCGATGATCGCGGTCGCACAGCCCAGCACCTGACCGGACTCCTTGTGCTCGGCAGCGAGGATTTGCACACAGTCGCTGTCGTTCAACCGGTTGCTCAGCCAGCTGCGGTACGCCGCTCGCCATTGCGCCGACTCCTCCGGCGTCTTGCTCGAGTAGCTGGCCGAGGTGCCGTCCAACAGGTGGGCGCGCAGTTCGACCAGACTGGCCAGGTCAGCCAGCGTTGCCGGGCGCACGGTGAGGAATGGCTGATCCATCTCAGGCCACCTCCGCGCGGAATGCCTGGGAGGCCAGGGGGATGGAGAAGTGCTCGAAGGTCTCGCGTAGCGACACGGCCAGGTGCTCGATCTGTGCGTCGCTGTGGTTCGGCGTGGTATTGACCCGGAAGCGCTCGGTACCCACCGGCACCGACGGGTAGTTGATTGGCTGCAGGTACACGCCGTGGGTATGCAGCAGGCGTTCGGCAGCGGCCTTGCAGCGTTTCGCCTCGCCCACCAGTACCGGCAGCACATGGGTCTGGGAGCACGGCATCACGGGCACGTCATGGTACTTGAGGCGCTCGCGCAGCTTGGCCGTCTGGGCGTGTAAACGGTCACGCTCGGCGCTGTTGGCCTTGAGGTGCTCGACGCTGGCCAGGCAGCCGGCGGTGATCGACGGTGGCAGGGACGTGGTGAAGATAAAGCCGGTGGCAAAGGAGCGTACCGCGTCGACGATCACCTGGGTCGAGGCGATGTAACCACCGATCACGCCAATGGCCTTGGCCATGGTGCCCTGAATGATGTCCACCTGGTCGGCCAGCCCGAGTTCGGCGGCAATGCCTGCGCCGCGTGGGCCATACATGCCCACGGCATGCACCTCGTCGAGGTAGGTGAGCGCGTTGTAGCGCTTGGCAACCTCGACGATCTTGGCGATCGGGGCGATGTCGCCGTCCATCGAGTAGACCGACTCGAACACGACGATCTTCGGCTGCCCCAGCGGGTAGCCAGCGAGGATCTGCTCCAGATGCTCGACATCGTTGTGACGAAAGATCTGCCGCGCGTTCGGCGTCGAACGGATGCCGTTGACGATCGAGGCATGGTTCAGTTCGTCGCTGATCACCACGCAGTCCGGGATGCGCCGAAGCAGGCACTGGATGGTGGCGTCATTGGAGCCGAAGCCAGTGGGGAACACCAGCGCGGCTTCCTTGCCGTGCCAGTCGGCCAGGCTAGTCTCCAGGCGGGCATACACCTCATGCGAGCCGCCGATGTTGCGTGATCCGCCGGAGCCGGCGCCGTAAGTCTCCAGTGCCTCGTGCATCCGCTCGCGGACGACGGGGTGTTGGGACATCCCGAGGTAGTCGTTGCTGCACCAGACGACCACAGGTTCCTGCTCGCGGCCTTCCAGTTTGGCCAGTGGGTACTGGCCGCAGATACGGCTGAGGGTGGTGAAGGTGCGGTACTGGTTGGACGACTTCAATGTCTCCAGTTGTTGGCGAAGAAGTGCTTGGTACATCCCTTTATCTCCTTAGCAAGTTGATGACACGTCGATGTGTGCTTCCTCATCAAGCAAGAGCCCTGGCGCGCGCGTTTGCGGCGAGGGCGGGGTATTCTTGTCGGGATTTATAGGGGTTACAATTTGACTGTTTATACTGTTACTAGAGGTAATCGGATGAGCGCGCCCCGAACACTGGAACGTACCCGGGTAGAGTTGGCCGAATTCCTGCGTAGTCGCCGCGAGCGCATCTCGCCGGAAGAGGTGGGGCTACCCGCCGGCAGCCGAAGGCGGACGCCCGGGTTGCGCCGCGAGGAGGTGGCCGCCTTGGCGGGAGTGGGTTTGTCCTGGTACACCTGGCTCGAACAAGGGCGGGACATCAGCGTGTCCTCCAGCTTCCTCGACAACCTTTCCCGGGCGCTCAAGCTGGATGCCACCGAGCGTCGTCATCTGTTCCTGCTGGCTCACCAGCGTTTACCGGCGGAGCCGGGGCGGACCTGGTGCGTGGTACCGCCGCTGATCCATCGGTTGATGGCAGATATCCCGACGCGCCCGGCATATGTGCTCAACTTGCGCTGGGACGTGTTGGCCTGGAACGCCGCGGCGAACAGGGTCTTCGGTTTCTCCGCGATACCGGCTGACCGCCGCAACCTGCTGTGGATGCTGTTCACCAGCCCGGCCATGCAGGCGCTGTTCAACCCCTGGGAGGAGCAGGCGCTGCAGATCCTTTCAAGTTTCCGGCGCGACTTCGTGCGGGCTACTCAGGACCCGGAAATCGCTGCGTTGGTAAAGGACCTGGCAAAGGCTTCGCCCGACTTCAGGGACTGGTGGCAACAGCAGGACATCCATGGCCCGTGCCAGGGCATTCGCAACCTGTGCATCGAGCCGATTGGCCAGATGGTGTTCGAGCACACCACGCTGACCATCGACGAGGATCGTCACCTGCGCCTGGTCTACTACGCGGCCAAGGAAGGGAGGCAGGAGAGCCGAGCCTTCGAACAATGGCTGCAACTGGCGCCCGAAGCGGCTGGAGCACCGGCCGTTTAACCAATGGAGGGACCGCGCTGGCGGCCCAGTTGCCAGGACACGCTGTTGCCCTGCACCACGGCGGACAGGGCTTGGCCGAGCCTGGGCTCGATCACTGGTTTCCAGGGTACCAGGCTGAAGCCGATGCCCTCGTCGAGCAGGGCGAAGCGCCCGCTGGCCAGTTGCAGGCTTCGCCGGTAGACCCCGCTGACCCGTTCGCCCTCAATTGCCGGGCGATACTGCAGGCCGGTCTGCGTTGTGATCTCGTGCGCCGTCGCCGATAGCTCTCGTTCACGCAAAGTAGACAGCAGATTTCGCGCGAGTACGACACGCAGCCCCTGGCGTTCGGCTAGACCCTGTTCCACCAGGAAGTCCGCACGCTGCTTGAGCGCCTCGCGCACCTCCATGCCAAAGCCTTTATCCGACAGTCCACGGCTACCCCCGATCAACTGCTGATCCAGCCAGGTCGCACCGATGGCACGGGCCTGTCGCTCTACCGGCAACGGTGTGCGTAGTTCGACGGCGACATCACCAAGTCGGCGGGTGTCATGCTGTCGACCTCGTTCTGGCAGGTCAGCGGGCACACGCCACCCGCCATCGGCTAGCCGCTCCACGATACCGGTCCGGCGCAGGGTCTCCAGCCGACGCACATGGCGTTCGACCAGCGCCTCGGGATCCTGCCCTTCGGCGGCCTGTGACCTGGCCACGGCAAGGTGATGGTCGGAGCGGTAAATCCCATCCGCAGCCAACGAGGCAATGGTGCGATCGACGGCTCGAGGATCGTGCAAACCTCGCGCCTCCACCACGGCGCCGATGGGGTAGTCGGCAAGCTCCGCGCGGGTCGGCAGCGCCAGGTAGTGCGCCTTGCCGTCGAGGCCGTTCACCACCAGATAGCCACGGTCGTGCAGTTCATCCGCCAGCCCCTTGGCCACCACTCGGCCGACCACGGCAGGGCCGCCGCCACCTGGCTCGAAGACCGCCAGATCCCGCTGCGCACTACCCATTGCGCGTTGCAGCGTGCGCACGATATCGCCGCGTTCGCCCACGGCGCGCAGGGTCGCCTCGGTATCGTCGCGCAGGATCCAGTGGCCGGTCCGGTCCTCCCGCGCCAAGCCAAGCTGCTGCAGGTGCTGCAGACGGCCAATTAGCAGCTGCCTACTCGGATGGTGGGCGAGGGTCTTCAGGTGAAGTACGCCCGCCTCACGTTCGCGCAGCAGGGTGCGATCTAGGCTGGTCCAGCGCTCCTGCTGCACCTCCCGCTGCAGGCTGCGCCGGATTTCCAGTTCGGTGCGCGGGCCCAGCCATTCGGTGGCCAATTCCGCGGCGCGGTTGCGCATACCTTCAGCGATGTAGTCACGGGCAATTATCAGGTCCTTGCCGGTGTCGTCCTTGCCGCGCAGGATGATGTGAGTGTGCGGGTTGTCAGTGTTCCAGTGATCGACTGCCACCCAATCGAGGCGGGTGCCCAGGTCAGCCTCCATCCGACTCATTAGATGGCGAGTGTAGGTCCGCAGGTCATCGAGCTGCTCGGCATCCTCGGGCGAGACGATGAAACGGAACTGGTGTCGGTCCTCCCGGCCTCGTTCCTCGAAGGCTTCCACGTCGGCCTGGTCGGTCAGTGGACCATAGGCGTTGCCGGGATTGCCCTCGCGACTCACGCCGTCGCGCTCGATGTAGCGCAGGTGGCTTAAGGTCGAGCGCTTGCCGGTCTGGCGCAGGTTGACTAGGCGCGTCTTGATGGTGACCCGACGCGCGTTGGGTGACTGCTGATGCGTACTGAAGCGCGCGGCGACATGCCCGCGACCGAGGCCGGCGCCGGGCTGCTTGCCTGCCTTCCCGGTCTTCCCGCTGCCAGCCTTGTTGGCCTGACGAAGTACCTGGTTGATGAAGGCCTGTCCGCGTTGCTTCGGTTTCCCGGGCTGCGGACGGAAGCGTTGTTCGTGGTCCTGGTTGCGTTCCTTGCTCATGCTGAAGACTCTCCAAACCGATCGTAGTGGAGCGTGGTAGGCACGCCCCTGAGCCAGCGATTTCGCGCGGAGAATGCAAGGTCTGCACCTGCTCGCATCAGCGCTGTGCCACCTCCAACCCCCGTGCAGACTGCTTTCGAGCGCCACGAAGTGCTGCGCCCTTTTATCTTGCCCTCCGCTTTTCCCTGCCTTGGTGCTCCTGGGGTGGGTAATCAGGCGAGTAGGAACGGGAATCTCCGAAGTTCCAGGCCGGTAGGTGAGGGCAGAACTATCTGCAGATCGGCGGCGCTCGACTGCGCATGGCGAGCACACGCCATCGGCATGCGGGTCGACATGGAGAAGTCCAACTCATCGACGCGACTCCAGCCACAACGGCTGCGCCCGACCGATCACCGCGCGGGCAGAGACTGGGCCGAAGTAGCGACTGTCGAAGGACTCCGGGTTGGTGCTGAGCAGGAACAGTTCATCGCCAACCAGATGCCGGCAGGCTCGCCAGGCTGGCAGTGCGCGACCCTGCCGATCCTGGCGCAGACGCCTGGCGACAACCTGGTCATCGACCAGCACCTGGCCACCCTGCACGCAGACGTGTTGTGGCGGGACGGCGGCCACCGATTTCAGCAGCGGGACATGCGACGGCAGGTAGCTACGCTGTGCCGCCAGCGCCATCGCATCTGGCGGCAGCTGAACCAGCACCAGGTCGCCGGCCGCCAGTGAACCGGCCGGATCTATGCGGTACCAACCGATGGGCACGCTGTCGGACGCGTTGTAGACGAATTGTGGTGGCGACTTCGCGAACGCGGTCCAACCCAGGGCGATCAGGCTGCTGGTGACCAGTGCCAGTGACCATCGTGCACCGCGAGTACCCAGCGTCATGACGTGGCCTCGGGGAACTGCTGTTCCAGCACCTCGCGCAGCATCTCCGCCATCGTCACGCCGCGGTCGAAGGCCGCCAGCTTGATGCGCGTGCGCAGTGCTGGCGTGATATCGAGTGTCAGCCGTGCCGTGTAGCGCTCGACCTTGCTTTTGTCGATGGCGGCGCCCTGACGTATCCAGGCTTCGGCCTGCGGGTCGGCCATTGGACGTGCTCCGATGCCGATTCGCTTGCTGCTCATGGCGACCACCGCAAGAGCTCGTCCACCAGACTACTGACCTCGCGCGCAGCGGCGCTGTTCGGTGCCAACTCGCGCGCCAGGCGACCGGCCGCCACGCTCTCGGCGAAGACGATGCGCTGGTGCACCTCGGCCTGCAGGGCGGGCAGCGGCTGGTCGGCCAGGGCGCCGCGGGCTTCCCGGCCGAGCACCGTGGTACTGATGCGCCGGTTGATGGCGAATGCTGCGCGCAATGTCGGCCGGAACACCTGCGCCTCGCGGATCAGGCTGACCATCTCTGCACTCGCCCACAGGTCATAAGGGCTGGGTTGCACCGGGATTAGCACGCGCTCGGCCGCCAGCAGCGCCGAGCGGGCCAGGGCGGCGATACGCGGTGGTCCGTCGATGATCACGTGATCGGCGCGACGAGCCAGCTCCGGCGCTTCCTGGTGCAAGGTTTCCCGTGCCAGCCCAACGGCACTGAACAGCCGGGGCAGGCCCTGTTGGCTGCGTCGCTGTGTCCAGTCCAGCGCCGAGCCCTGCGGATCGGCATCGAGCAGAATCACGTTGTGCCCGCGCAGGGCCAGTTCGCCAGCGATGTGGGTGGCCAAGGTGGTCTTGCCGACCCCGCCTTTCTGGTTGAGCAGGGCGACGATCATGGCCGGATCTCCCCGGCCAAACCGCCCAGATCAACACCTGTCCACAAATGGGCGCTGACCCAATAACAAGTTAGAGCTTTTAAGTTAGTTAAGTTAAGGGAGGCTGAAAGCCGCGCCAGTCGTGGCCTGCAGAGGCATTTGTGCGCCTGATGGCACGAGAGCGATGCTCCTGATAGCACGTGCCCGCTTGCGCCTGATAGCACGTCGGGATTCACAGCTTGTCCGCAGGTTATCCCCGTGCCGTTTACGGCACGGGCCGGAAGGCGAGCAGTTCGGTCGACGGGGGCACGCGAACAATCTCCAGGCGATACCCCGGTAGCGACTGGCGTGCCACCAGCGCACGCAGGTCGAGGGCGAAGTCCGAATAGCGCGCCGTGCTCCCCGATTTGCGGTGCAGGTGGCGAAAGTCGAACTGCCAGCCGTCCTCCTGCCTCCCGCCATGCTTGCGGACCAGGCGGTACAGCCAGCGCTCGATGCCGCCGGTAAGGCGGAAGTAGGCCGGGTCGATGGTCAGCACCAGGGCCTGGTCGAGTACCCCGCTGTAGAACCAGTCCGGCAGGATCAGCTCGATACCCAGCGGCCGGCCATCCGCCGCGGCCAGTTCCTTCCACTCGTTGATCCAGGAAAAGCGGTGCAGGCGCCGGCCGGTGGTCTCGCGGATCGAGGTGGCCACGCTGGTCGACTGCAGCCGATCCAGAGCGGCCTTGAGGCGCTGGTAGTCGCGGAGCGAAGTGCCACGGCCGATGAAGCGCAGGATCTGGTAGGGCGTCGCCCGCATCAGGCGCGACGTGGGGATGCCCGCATCGCGCGCCTCGACGATCTGGCTGGCCGCCCAGATCAGGATATCGGCATCCCAGATCGTGGCGATGCCATGTTCCAGCGTGCCCTCCACACGTACCGTCACCTCGCCGGAGCGAAAGTCGATGGGGACCGTGCGCCGTGACTTGGCCAGCGAGAAGAACGGATGCGCCATCAGGTCCTGGGCGTCGCGCGGCGCCATGTCGCCCGGCAGGGCGCGGAACAAGTCCAGTTGCTCGTTGTGCGCCGGCAGGGCGCGTACGGAGTGACTCATGGGCAAGGGTGTCACTGGTCATCACGCTGTGCTCCCAGGTGGCGGTCGATGTACTCCGGATCGAAGGTGGTCTCGAAGCTGCGTTCGCCGGCCCAGGCTTCGAGATCGGCGAGGGCGTACATCACCCGCCGGCCGAACTTGTGAAAACGCGGCCCGCCGCCGATCACGCGCTGCTTTTCCAGCGTGCGCGGCGAAAGCCGCAGAAAGGTCGCGGCTTCGCTGTTGGTGAGGTAGCGAGGGGCAGGGGAGACCTGTGGCGCTGGCGGGTCACCAGCGCTCGTTGTGGGCCTCATGGCATGCGCCGTCGGCCCGGCCTTGCGGTGCCGGGGGGAGTCGAGATCGACGTGATGCGAGTGGCGGGGAAGAGCGGGTGAGTGCGACATGGTGTGTCCTCCGTTGACGTGGGAGGAGCACCGTGCGACAGCCATCGCGCTCGATCATGCCGGGTTGGGTCTGGGCGAGGTCGAAAGCAAGAGCGGCTTGGATTGGTACCCGAACGGTCTGAGCGCTGACCGAGCACGCTCACCTATGCATGTGACCGTCCGGCGATACACAAACATGCAAAGATCCGTACGCGCCGCACTACGGATTGGCGGAACTACGGCTTTCTGCAAAACCTGAAAACCGCATCGGCGGATTTCCGTAAATCCGTAAAAGCGTAAATCCGTTTCCCCACACATCCGTAAATCGGTGGATACGGATCGACGGATTCGGGCAAAACCGTAAGACCGGAATGGTCTCAATCAACAAGCGGCACAGCGCGGTTGCTCCAGGCTAATCGCCGGGTCCTTGCACCCGTGCATCAGACTTCCGGGTGGGGCGCGCGGGTGGCCGGCAGGACAGGGGCGCAAAAACAAGGGCACCCGGCCAGCCCCGGTGCCCTCCGTTCAACCTATCGGTTCCAGAACACATGTACCTGCTCGAAGCCGGTCTCCAGGGTGAGCAGGTCGCCGCCGATCTCCATGTCGCGGGCCATGGCCCGGTAGTCAATGTAGTGGGCCAGGTGATGGGGAATGTTGGTGGTCTGCTCAGTGAGTTCCTGGGCATAGTCGGCTAGCGAGGCGTAGCAACCGCAATAGTCTTGCTCGGCGGCCTTGCGCGCCTGCTCCAGTTCGTTGAAATGGGCGAGCAGGGCGCCGCCAAAGTCGGGGTACTCCTCGATGAAACAGGCGATCTCGTGGGCAGCGTGCAGCCCTTCGTACTCGTCGAGGCGATAGCCGTCGAAGCCCTCGAAGTCGTGGATGGCGTACTCCTCTGCTCCCTCGGCGGGCGAGGCTGCCAGCATCGCGTCGACCTTTGCTTGGATGTCATCCATGTCCAGGGTCGCATCGATCCACACACCATGCAGATGACCGGCGTTGTAGGCGGCCAGGTCGGCAACGTAGATCCTGATTGCTTTGCTCATGATTTTCGCTCCTTCGTCTTCAGGGTTCTGCGCTTGCGTCGCGCATGAACCCCTGCCGACTAGGGCGACTAAGGCCGTCGTGAAAAAATCCAGAAAAATCGCGGAGGCTCCACCCCGCGCAGCGGTCGGGTGGAAACCGTCTGTTTTTCTTGATTTTGAGGGGGCAAGAACCCCTGCTCCGGGAGAAGTGAAGTGTCAGCACGGGTGGTGACTAGCAGCCAATGGCGGTAATGCTCGAATTCGTCATCGGTTGATGAGGTGTTGACGAGTCGACCGGTAGAAATCGACCCATAGACATCTATCAGTACGGGCAGAATTCGGCCGATTCTGTTGAAAAACTCCCTTCGAGATATCTGCCCGCAAAAGTGCATTGCGTACGCTGAAATCTGAGCCATTTCCGGTGCAGAACTGCCTTGGATTTCACGTAGCAACGCCCAAATCAGCTGCTTTTGGGGCTATGGACAGGCGAATCTGGCCAACACCGACTTTTTCAACAGAATCGGCCAGAAGCGGACGTTTGGAAGGTGGCTCCAAGCCGAAATTTGGTGCTAAAAACGGATAGCTCATGACCATCTTTACCAAATAATGGCTATGTGTTATTAAGTCTTACATGTAATGCCTGACCTCCCCCTTGCTCATCACCACGCGCATGATGTGCCTTCAATATAATGGACTATGCGATGAACATCACCGATATCAAGAAATCCGTCTATACTCTAGTTCAGAGCGGAAATCTCTCAACTCAAGTTTTGAATGAACTGTTCCCGGGCGGAAATCCCGTGCCGCGTGAATGTGAGCTGTGGGATTATAAAGAGCAACTTGAAGCTGAATCCCAAGATTACGCTAAGACCGCAAAGTCGATCGCAAGTTTTTACAATACATACGGCGGATATATAATCTACGGCATCAAGGAGGTTGATAAGGATAAGTTTTTCGAGATAGCCGGAATTCCCGCGGGAAATTTCAATCTTCAAAAACTGAAAGGTCAGCTCGATAAGTTTTTTGGCAGACGGCTTGATGTTAGCTATTTAGAGATCCCGTACGGTAACCCTGGAGTCACCATCGGGCTCCTGCATATCCCTAAACGCCCAGATAGCGCTCACACCATCTCTGCCACACGGCGCGCTGACGACACGAAAAATAAGCAAATATTCTCTGAAGGCTCGACCCTTTATCGTGTGGGCGACGAGTGCAAACAAGCTGTTACTCTGGCAGATTTCGAGTTCTTGACTAGCAGTCGAGATTTGATTGCAGAGCTGGAGGGCCGGCAGTTAAAGAAGATAGCCCTGCTTGACCATAACCTCCCTGATCGCAACTTCATCTGCCCTCACTTCGTGGGGCGCGTTGAAATAATCCAAAAACTATGGGCATGGCTTTCGGATGAGTTTCAGTACGCCAAAGTACTCGCGGGCGAGGGAGGTAAAGGCAAAACCTCTATCGCATATGAGTTCTGTCAGCTTATTGCCTCCACGGGCGCGCCTCTCTTTTTCCAGATAATCTGGCTTACTGCTAAGAGCAAGCAATTCAAGGCGGGTATTGATGACTTCATTGGAACTCCAGAGACGCACTATTCCGATCTGGAAACCCTGCTTATTTCGATCTGCCAAAAGACCGGGTCTCTGGACGATGAACTGGATGATCTATCCATAAACCAGCTGAAGCGGCTCACCCGGCAGAACCTGCAAAGCGTTCCATCTTTTATCGTTATCGACGACGTTGACTCTACCGAGTTAGACGAGCAGAAAAGGATCATGGAAACAGCCCGGGAAATCGGAAATGGCAGCTCCAAGATTCTGCTGACAACACGAGCGAACGTCAGTTACTCCTCCGACACCGCCATTGAGGTTCCGGGGCTGTCGAACGATGAATACGACGAGTACATTCAGGAGCTCAAGTCTTCAATGGGCTTCGAGAATATTAGTTCGAAATCGGTCAGAAAACTCGCTGCAGCCTCGGAAGGCTCGCCTTTGTTCACCGAATCCATCCTGCGCCTGTGCCGGGTTGGTTACTCGATAGACGATGCGATCGCCGAATGGGAAGGCAAGAAAGGTGAGGCTGTACGAAGCGCCGCACTGCGTCGCGAGATCGAGCAACTGAGCCCTGAGGCCAGGAAAGTCCTGCTCACCATTTCGTTTATCGGCTCGTGCTCCCTGGCAGAACTGCGCCACTACACAGAGCTCGAACAGCTGTTGATCGAAGACTCGATAGAAGAGCTTGGAAAACTATTCCTCCTTCAGTCCGCATCATTCATTGAATCTGAGCCGCGATTCAAAAGCTCCCAGTCGATAGCCAACCTGACCCTGTCGCTGAAAGAGCTCGTAGTCCCTAACGCTGATCGTTACCTTGGTTATGTCAAAAGCCGAGCACAAGGGCTTAAGGCAAATGCCAAACAAATTAACCAATCAGCCGTTGGCGAAGCCATACGTCAATCTATCGCCCTGCTCAAGGAGTCAGACTACGTAAGGTCTCGGGCGACGATCAAAGCGTTGCTGAAAAAGCAGCAGTTTAAGAACAACCCGGACTTGCTGCTGGCCCTTGCAAAGGTCGAGGCCTTTGACCCCGGGGCCGACATCAAGACCGTACGCACGGCCTTCAAGGACGCGTACCAGCATGGCCAGAGGAAAGAGCTGCTCTTCGATCTATGGTATCAGGTGGAGGCTCAGGTCGGCAGCAAATCAGAGGTCGTTGAGATCTGTCGCCTGGCTATTACGGATGGCCGCTTGGCGAACACCAAATGGTATCGACGATCCGCCGAATCAAAGTTTCTGCTTTCAAGTATCGTGGGTTCCTCTGATCGGCAGCTGGAGCTTCTCGAAGGTGCCTATGACGACGCATCAAAGTCAATGCGCAAAACCAATGGTGCCGTCAAACAAGAAATCAAGGAGCTATCAATGCGGGTGCTAGAGCGCCTGTGGGCCGTCAGCTCTTCTGAGCGCGAAGATTTCGTAGGCCTCAGAGCCATGAACAAAGCAATCAACGCCGGGGATATACGCAGCATCAACTACTACAGGCTGTCGGAAGCCGCCAACGCGGTTTTCAATGTCTATAACTCGGACGCTACCCCTCCAAGACGCAAGAAAGAGATCGAGGCCAGTTACATGGAATGCCAGCGAGTGCTTGCTGACGTTATCGAAAGCATCGATCTGACGAGAGTCGACGTGCATCATTCTCTAGAGACAACGTATTCGAAGTTTAAAGCTGCTCGGTAAGCGCTTGGCAGTATTTCAGCCCGGGTTCGAGGACTAAAAGGGAAGGACCAAAAAGGGGACAGATTTTTTACGGGCCTACAGTTGTCTGCTTATGGCCGATTTTGTTGAAAAACTCCCTTCGAGATTTCTGCCCGCAAAAGTGCATTGCGTACGCTGAAATCTGAGCCATTTTCCGGGGCAGAACTGCCTTGGATTTCACGTAGCAACGCACAAATCAGCTGCTTTTGGGGCTATGGATAGGCGAATCTGGCCAACACCGACTGTTTCAACAGAATCGGCCGTTCTCTGCCCGTTGCCACCGGAACACGAGTACAAATTAAACGCAATCGAGATCGTCAATAGTGCAATTGGTGTGGCCCAAGGCGGTGGAGACCTTACTTAACGAATTGCTCGAAACGACACTTCGGTTTCGAGCCGGCAGAGCCGGCTCGGAATTCCCGCCTACAGCGTCAAAGGCAGATCCCTGATCCGCTGCTCATTGCGCTGCAGCGAACTCAGCCGCTGGTGAATACGGCTCAGGAAGCCGACCTCGAAGGCACGCCTTTCCATTGCGCAGGGCAGAAGATCACGCTCGGCGATCATGATCGCCCAGAGCCAGCCGCTGCGAGCGTTGTCGAGCCAGGTCTGGGCCAGCCCCACGCCTTGGTTGAAGGCCTGTCGGCAGTCCGCGGCCCAGATGATCTCCATGCCGGGATGGCCATCGTGTGGCGGGAGGCAAGTCATGACGCCCTCGCTCATCGGGCACCTCCTCGCGCTTCGGAAAGCGCACGACGGAACAGCACGACCATCTCGTCGAGCAGATCCTGGGCCGAGTAGGCCGCAACTCGTAACCGCAGATTCTCCGGCTGGAGTCCATCCGGCCCGGCCATTTGATCCAGCAAGTTGCCGAGCATAGTTGCGCGCAGTTCTGCGGCCGCTTCGGAGGGCAGGAGAGGGCGTTCGGATTCATGAAGCGGACTCGGCCGCCGTGGAAAGGGTATAACGCAGGTTTCGAACTCAGCCATGGCACACCTCCAGAATAGAGGTGAACAAGACCAGACTCCCAAGGCGGAGCTCTTGGGTAAAAGGTGGGTAGCGCATTCCTTATGCTCCTCGGACAGTTAGAGGAGCCACCAGTGCCGTTTCGACTCGGTAATGGTGGCGAACCGTACGGGGGTCGAAATACCGGCGTCCGAGGGAACCGGCCAGGCAAAAGCCTGCCCCGCACGGTCCGCCATAGAAATGCAGCAGCTGGGGTGAGTTAACACCGGCTACGCAGCTATGAACGCTACCGCGCCCTCAGACAAATCGGGTTTCGACTCCCGGTCATGGGATTTACCACGACGGGCGCACTCTAGCCTGCGGGTTTCAGGATGGCAACCTGCTGTGGCGTAGTTGGGGCGGGGCAGTGCTCTGGCGGGGTAATGGCGATCTTGCCGCTAATGCGTTGTCCGCCCACGCAGTTCATGCTGGCGGTATGACCAGCCTTAGAAAGGCTCCGTGGATGGGCTCGAAAGCGCTTGGGGGGAGGAGACATCCGCAGCCTGCAGCAGAACATTGATCGCGATGACGATTCGCTATGTACGCCTGTCGCCGAATTACCTGGAATCCGCCTGCGCCTTTCTCCGCTTGCTCAGCGTGGTCATTCGATATCAAGGAGTGGGCTGCCTGTTCTATGATCGTCGGACAGTGCTATGTGGAAAGGAATCCGATGTTCAATCCGTTCGAGCCCATCTCTTCCCTGATTAAGGCTGGTAGAGATATCACCTCGTTGTTTGGCGATTTCAACGACACTTTTCGGCGTGAAGCGCAACGGCTGATTGACGCGTTTAAGGCTCATGACCTCCCTCCGAACGAGGTTATGCGCCTGCTTCCCGATGAGCTTGTGGGGCACGATGCATCTGTGTTCGAGCGAGCCTCGACATTGAAGGCTCACCTGAAGCGAGTTTCCCCTTGGGCTGCAGCGACTCTTCAGCTTGATCCTTCCTGGATCAAAGGGCGTACCAAGTGTCCTCACACTCGGATCAACTCCTACAAGCATTTTGCGGTACTTCGTGAGTTCTTCGAGCAAAAGCAAGCTGAAGACCATGATATGAGCAGGTTCATACTCTATGTGCTGAAAAGCGATGCGGAGCCAATGGACCGTGGTAAAGGCACATTTGTTGCAATTTTGGAGGAGAAATTTGCAGAACTAGACGGCGAGGGCGTGCGTCGTTTTTTCCACATGACACATGGTCATTCGTTTGAGAATGCTTCGGCTCTGATGAACCTGCTTCAGCTACTCGCCCTTGCGCATTTCTATGGCGTTCACTGTAAGGGGAAAGTGATGAAGGAGGCCGACCTTGCGGCCCTGGATGAATGCGATGGATTCATTCCGGATCTATGGAGAAATACGTCGGCGAAGTGGTGGTACCCGATGGACCCGCTTTGGCTCGGGATGACGGGCGATCAGGTGTGGAATGAGAGTGTCCGACGCCAGCTAGAGGCCAATCTTATACGAAATGGTCTGCAGGTGATGGTCGATAAGCTTGAGTCTGATCGAATCAGGCTGGCTCGATAGGTGGAGTTGATGTTCTTAGCCCTCCGTCCCGACCATATTCAGAAAAAGGCCGGTTCAGAGATGAACCGGTTTTTTTCGTTTCTGACGCTCGCGCAAATTACGCGCAAAACTCGGCCACCAATTCCCACGATATCCAAATCCGCTTCTGTCGCCGACGCAGACAAAATTGGTCTGATCGCAGCTGGCAACTGCGCATCATATCTGTGCTCGCATGTCAGATGATCTTCTCCCGCCTCGACCCGCCTCTTCCTGCGACTATCGAGGTGCAAAGAGAGCCAGAGGATCTGATGGCGTGCAGAGATTTGCTCTGCCTCTCAGTCTTATAACTCCAGGCTTCGCCTTGGGGGCTGTGAAGGCGACGGTCCGGAGGTGTTTGTCCAGCCTTGTTCAGTTTCTTTCTCTCGCGCTTCAATGTGCAATCTGGTCATCGGAGGGCTGGATCAAGGCTGTCTTCGGCGGTGCGGCTGTGTGTGCTATCCCGGAAGTAGTGGGCAGACCAGTCAATCCAGTCTGAGCCTTACAGCGAATGCTGGCGCTTAAGTAGGTTAGCTGCCGAAAAGAAGTTCAGTAGCATAGGGGCTAAATTTAATAGCCTTGTATTCTTTTGGTCGATGCGTTGGGGAGTATATTGATAAGCCACTTAGGTAACTGAATTCAGGCGAAAAGAAGTAAACAGTGGTTTCCTTTGATGTGGCCCAGTAGTAGAAGTATCGCCAGAAACCAAGCTGCTTTCTCAACTCAATAGCGATATGTTTACCATATCTGTTCTCAATCCACCAAGCAATACCGTTCACATCTTTGGATTGTACTGCCCTGTACCTTACCTGCCACTCTTGGGGCTTTTTGGATTCGCTGTATGTGGTGAACTCGACATCTAAACCCTGCAGGGGTATTGCGGTAGTAGGCAGGTTGCTATCGGGCTCTAAGGGCATAATGAAAGAAGCATCAGGAAAGCCGATTCTATCTTTGGGAGCCAGGAAGTCAGCCCGATAAATCGAGACCGAATAATCATTGCTCGAATTGGTTTCATGGACTACATCATCGGCTAACATGGAGCCCGAGTGCCTTATAAACTCCTCTGGAATGGCGTCTCTACGGCTCTGCTTGGGATACCGGATAGACAGGGTCACCTTTTTCTCAGGTTGCATGGAGGTATTTAGTACTGAGCTCTCTATCGGCAATAGAGCGGGGATTCCCTGTGAGGCTGGTGGTGCAGTGAAAAAGATATATGTTGGTTCGTCCTGCTTTAGCTTTTCGCTATGGAGGTAAAGGGAAAGGCCTCCAAAAAATTTTCCGTCTAGGTATGATATTATCCAGGGTTGAGCATAATTCATTGCTGCCAAAGCAAAGGCGGCTACTGATGAGAGCATCAGCCAGGATTTTCTGATTTTAGATTTAATTCTGAAGAATGGACTTGCAGCTTGCTTGTGGTGTGAGCTTGTGGCTCTGTTGTTTTTCTTTTTTCTTCTCTTGCCCATGGTTTCCAGGCTTGCGGTTTGATTTTATTTAATAGAGTATTTAAATGGCGATATTGAAAGCCGTTTCCTAGGCTGCGGCGCAGCGCCACGCCCTTCCGGTTGATCAAGCTGCGTGTCAATGATGAGGGTATTGCATGCACATCGGAAGCAGCGCAGATTATTGTTCGTAGGCAGGTGGTTTAGGCTGCAGTGATTGGGGAAGGTATTGCAAGTACTTGCTGTGAAGCAATGCTACACCTTCGTCCTTTGTAGCTGTGTAATCCAGCTTTTCACGGAAAGCCTCCAGTCGGGCACGTGAAGCGCCGAGTATTTCACTCCAAGTAGCCAAGCCTATTTTCAAGTTCGGATCATCATGGAAGTAGCCGAAGGTCTTTCCCTGCTGACGTACTGAGCGTGCCGCTTCCTCAGTCATCTCGTTCGATACGGCGAGAAATGTCCAGAAGGTGTTGTGCTTATCGAAGCGCTCATCCGCAGCTACTGCCATCGCATAGCTCTCAATCTGCGCCTTAACCTCAAGGTCAATTTTCTGTGATGGGCGCTTCAGCTCTACGACTAGGTATTCTCGGCGTGTCCTCGCATAAGCGGGAACTTCGCGGCCTAATAGCAAATCGATCACTGCCTGGGAGCCGTCATCTCGCAACACCACTTTCTGCTTTCTAGTTTTTTTCTCGGAAGGGCGCAACTTGGTCAGGTGCTTGCGCAAAACCGTGTTCAGGTTCTCGTCGCTGCTGGTCAGTAGATATTCCTCGCCGAAAATCCAAGTCTCACTTTCTAGCATCCGGTGCAGCTGTGTACGCTCTTTGAGCTCGCGCTTTGACTCAGAGTTGAATAGAAGCTCGTGCAGCCCGGCAAGGAATTGCAGTCGGTCTGTAACCAACTTGCTTGCCTCAATAATGGCTGAAAGCGTGGTGTATTGAAGCAGGTCGGCAAGCTCAGATTGTTTCTCTTTGGGAAGGTCCAATACTTCAGTCAGAATTCGCTTCAGCGCTTCCGGGTTCTCGTCGAGTGCGGTTTTGAGCATTCGGAGTGTGAATTGACGATTTCTAGTGTGTCCTTCGCGAAATGAGTCAAGGTACTGGTGCACGTTCAAGGCGCAGATGTCAAAGACCTCGCGTCGGGCCTGCTCTAGCTCGTCACCAGCATCTCCGGCAAACGGATAGACACCTTCGTCTTTCCACTGCTGAACCAGCTCTGATGCGGTCTCTGCTTTTCTACGGCGAAAATGGGCACGCATAGCAGAGCGAGCATTATCAACCAGGCGACGGAGGTCGGTATTTAGGTCGTCTAGAGCAAGCAGATTCTCATGGTTCAGCTTGGCGATGTAGTCGGAGCGTAGGAACGCAGTGAAGTTAAACTCACTCCCGGGACGGATACCGGCTTCAACCTCATGGAGTGAGAACCCATCGTTATCGCACAGGCAGATCCGCCGTTCCTTCTTAGCAAAGCTCCATTCGACGATGTCTAGTTTTGCTTGCACTTCGGTGCCGTCTATCGCCTGAAATACTGGCAACTCAACAGATTCATGCGATTTTTGTACTGATTTCGGATCAATGCGCTCGTCACGGAAGGTGATATTCGTCGCAGGATAATTGCGCAGATACAGTGCAAAAATTTCAGCAAGCTGCCTGGCTGCTGCCCCGTCTTGTGCAAGTACTCCCAGAGAGTCTTGAAGGTTGGTGATATGGACTCTTGTACCGCGAAAGCGGCCAGCAGGGGCGGGTTGCGCTTCTTTGATTTCGAAGTCTTGAAGGTTGCTCGCGCTGCCTTTGATAGCTTGCAGGAAGAGCTTGTCTTGGCCCTCAAGAAAAGCTGTATACCAAGTGACATCATGCCCTAGGGCAAAGGCCTTGAATCGGCCTTTGCCGTTACGGCCGTGTAGTTTCTTTTGGGAGCCGGAAGATACTCTGTACTCTCGTTTCCAAGAACCGCCCAGATTGCCAAAGGCATGTTCGGCATCGTGGACTGTAATGCCGTCCCCATTATCCAGTACTTCGATTTCTACTGGGTTACCTAGCTCATTATCTGTGACGCGGACGTGCACCTGATCTGCATTGGCATCCAGCGCATTCCAGATGAGCTCAGCTAGGGCATTTACTGGTTTCCCACGAGCAAGTGACTCAAGGTGATCGGCCTGTGCTTGCACATGAACGTATCGCGCCCCGTTCCGTGGTGCTGCCATTTCCTCTGTCATCGCTTGCTCCATCCTTTTTATCCTATTCCGTTAGTTCAGCCTACCCGCGATCACATCATCGACGCTGATCGATCGACCAAAACGCAGGCTGGCCTCATCCTCAGCTAGGATTTTGAAGTGTGCAGTCCCGCAGTCGATCTTCGCTTGCTCAATCGGGCGTAGGTCATCATTGAACAGGCTGCTCTTGGTTTCCACCACGAAGTAGAGGCGTTCCGCGCCATCTTGCTCAACCAGTATTGCCCAGTCGGGATTGTAGCTGCCGAGTGGGGTAGGGATGCGGAACCAGCCTGGCAGCTTTGCGTACACCTTTACTGCATCGTTGTGTTCCAGCGCTTGGGCGAAGTCGCGCTCGATGGCTGAGTCGTAAACCACGTGCTCGTAGACGGATTTTTCGGTGTTAAGCAGCATGTTTTTCAGGTAGCCAGTCAGCTCCTGCTGCTCGAACAGTTCCTGGGCGTAGAAACTGTCGTTGCCCAGCTTCACGTATTTGATGCCATCGACCAACGCCAGGCGCTTGCAGCGGTTGATAATTTCGCCAGCCAGCTCAATGAATTGCTGGGGATTGCGCTTGAAGTCGTCCAGGCGCTTGCTTTCCGTGAGGATGCGCACCAGCGTGCGGCGGGTAAGCTGGGTGCGGTCCTGCAGGTCGGTCAGAATGTCCGGCAGTTCGATATTGCTCTCGTCCAGGGTGACGGTGTAGGCACCTTTTTTCTCATTGGCCTCGACGCCCGACTTGCCGATGGCCAGATCCGCTTTGCGCCATTGCAGGCGAGGGCGGAACACGGCCGGGGCTTTCTGCAGATTGTTGATGCAGTCGGCGATCAGCTGTTCGTTGTTGAAGTCAACGCGATAGGTGGTCTGGTGCTTGATCCGGTCCCAAAGGGCCTTGAACTCTTCGCTTTGCAGCACTGCTTGGCGAGTCGGGACGGCACGGCGCTCATCGGCGTTCTTGATCTCCAGGCGGCCGGAGACCTTCTTCAATTGCTCGATGATTTGCGAGCGCTGAGCCTCGAACTCTGGGGGTAGTTGCAGCAGGCCTTCTTTGAGCGCCTGCTTCAGCGAGTCCTGCACTTGTCCTTTGGCGTTGACGTAGTGCTGGGCTTTCAGGAAGTCCCAAAGAACTTTCGATTGCTCAAAACCAAGCGGCTTGGACTCACCATCTGCGCTGGTGATGGTAACAGCAGCGAACTGGTGTTCTTCGACGATGCCGAAGCGGATGCCGGTGTCTTCTTCGATCTCTTTCTGCAGGTTTTCAGCGAAGGATTCGTAGTTCTCGGTCGCAATGACCGTGAGGGTATTCACCTCGAAGCCACGCACTCGCTCGCCGCTTTGGTTGACGCACAGGCGCAGGCCGCGGCCGATGGTCTGTCGGCGCTCACGCTCGGATTGAATGTCGCGCAGCGTGCAGATCTGGAATACGTTGGGGTTGTCCCAGCCTTCCTTGAGTGCTGAGTGGGAAAAGATGAACTTCAGCGGTGTGCTGAGGGTGAGCAGCTTTTCCTTGTCCTTCATGATCAGGTTGTAGGCGCGCTCTGCGTTCTCTCGGTTGCCGGCGTTGTTCTCCGCGGTGTCAGACCAGCCACCCCTTTTGTCGATGGAGAAGTAGCCGTTGTGCACCTCTTCAGCGCTGTGGTTGAAGTCGACCTCGCTGAACAGGCTTTGGTAGTCCGGGTGCTTGGCGAAACGTTTGTATTCTTCTTCGAAGATGGTCGCGTACACGCCTTTCACCGGATTGCCGTCAGCGTCGTACTGGCGATAACGCTCGACCGTATCGATGAAAAATAGCGACAGCACCTTGATGCCCATGGGGCGGAAGCGCTTTTCCTTGTCCAGGTGTTCTTTGATCGTGCGGCGGATCATTTCGCGCTGAATCGCCAACGGTTCCACGCCGCCATGAACCTCGCCAATGCGCAGGTACTTCTCGCCACCTGGGTAGCGCAGCTCGATGAACTCCTCGCCCTTGGCGGTGTTGATTTCGCCAATGCGAAGGTCTTTATAGACGGCGCGCTTGGTTGCCTGCTCCAGATCGTCGCCGTCGTAGACCGTGACCTCTTGGGTGGATACGCCACCTGTGGCTGTGCCCAGATCCAGCTCGACTTTGGCTGAAATCGTGCCGCGCTTGTTGCTGACCGCTACTAGCCGCACAAACGGCTTATTGTGGGCATCCTCAATCGTTGCCGAGGCTACCTCGATTTGCTTGACCAGGCGGCGCTCATAGGCGTCCACCGCGTCCAGCCGGTAGACCATGTGGTGCTTGTCTACGTGGGTTGCGGAATAGCGCAGGGTGCACAGCGGGTTCATGGCATCCAATGCGGTCTTGCCGGCCCCTTTAAGGCCGCCATCGACGCTCTGCGGCTCGTCGACAATCAGGATCGGGCGGGTTGCCTTGATCAGGTCGATGGGTTTCTCGCCACCAGTTTTTTCGCTGTCCTTGTAGAGGTTGTTGACGTCCTTCTTGTTGATCGCACCTACGGTCACCACCATGATCTGGATGGTTGAGCTGGTCGCAAAGTTGCGTACCTCGCCGAGCTTGTTCGAGTCGTACAGGAAGTAGTCGTAGGGCACGCCCGCGTAGAGGCCTTTGAAGTGCTCCTCGGTGATCTGCAGGGACTTGTAGACACCTTCCTTGATCGCAACCGAGGGCACCACGATGACGAACTTGGTAAAGCCGTAGCGCTTATTCAGCTCGAAGATGCTGCGCAGATAGACGTAGGTCTTCCCAGTGCCTGTCTCCATTTCGACGGTAAAGTCGCCTGACGTGAGCATGCCGGAAGGCGGTAGCCCGCCGCGCAGCTGAATATCGCTTAGGTTCTTGTGCAGTTCATCATCAAGCAGTGTCAGGCGGTTACCAACGCCCAGGTCGGATTCGGCAATGCCCAGGGCAAACTGTTGGGGAGTTGTGCTCGGGTCACTCTCGGCCGGCGCAGGAGCCTTCATGGTCACCGTGAATTCGGTACGGCACGCCTCCTGGCCACGGAACAGATCGCATACCGCTTCGATAGCCTGTAATTGGTAGTCGAGATCCGGCTCGAAGTGCAGTTTCATGTTCAATCCATTTCCAAGCTCGCCTTCAGGCAAGGGCGAGAAATTCTGTCAGTTAGCTTATCGACTCCCCCATGCCGCCTCGCAGCATGAGGGAGTCGAGTCAGATTCAGGGTGTCGTTTCAGGCGCTCAGCGCTATGGGCTCGATCCAGCCTTTGCTTGCCAGTACGTCTACGGCGATACCGATCTGACGTGGCGTGAACTGTTTCTTGCGAGCGTTCCAGGCGTAGGTGCGGGTGACCACCTCGTCGACGCTGGAAACAGGATCACCCTGTTCGACGATCCAGTGCACTGTCGCCAGCAGCTCCAAGCCGAAGGGCGTTTCAAACCCCTCCACCAACTCTCCGACCCGGTCAAATCTGGCGCGGGTTTCAGCATTCGCTTCCAGGAAGGCATTAGCTTCATCGACTGCGCCAGGTACCAGCGTTAGGGGTTTGTCGGGTGCATCACCCCCATCGGCATAGCCCGCTACCAGGTGACCCTCAATCGCGCGTAATACATGCCGCAGATTCTCAGCGTAAGGGCCATAGGGGGCTTGGACGTACTTGAGACGCAGCGGCTCTCCCGCTGCCTGCATGAAGTACATCAGCTTGTGTACTTCCAGCAGGCTAATCGTTGGGTCAAGCAGGCCACGCACATAGCGATTCATTAGCTCCACCAGTGCAGCGCGCCCAGCGGTCATGCTCGGCACTTCACGGCTGTGGTGCATGGTGTCTGCAGCGGGGGCGCCCTTGGGTTCGTAGACGCGCACGTGCACGTCCGGCAGGTCGGCCATGGCTGCTTCGATACGCGGGCGTACATCAGCCCAATCAAGCCCGCCCAAACCGCTGCCCAGCGGAGGAATGGCGATGGAGCGGATGCCGCGGCGGTGAATCTCGGCCACCAGGGCACTGAGCCCTGCGTCTATGTCCTGCAGGCGGCTCTTGCCGCGCCAGTGACGCTTGGTGGGGAAGTTGATGATGTAACGTGGCGACGTGAGTTGGTTCGTGTCGAACACGAACATCCGGCCAGGCTGTACCTCTTCGCGCTTGCAGGCCGCCTCGTAAGCCTTGAAGTTCTCCGGCCACATGTTCTTGAACTGCAAGGCAATGCCACGGCCCATCACACCGACACAGTTCACGGTGTTGATGATGGCTTCAGAGTCATCCCGCAGGATGTCGCCGCTGGTAAATTCGATCATGACAGGCTCTTCACTCAGTAATACCACTCAGGGCGTAGCTCGACCGTTGGTCTGTGCCCTTGTGCAGGCAACACATTAGCTACCTGCGTATAAATCGGCTTGGACTGCACGCCGATTCGCTCGATTAGGTGCCAGGGGAAGCTGTTTTCGAGCAGAAACTCGGCCTGCTTGCCTTCCTTGCACTGGCGCCAGTCGCGTGCTTGCACGGCATTCCAGTCAATCTCATTGAGCCGGGCCAGATCCGCTCTGTCTTCAAAGTAGCGGGCCCCGGCATTGGATAGCGTGAACGCCCAGCGTCTGGCCTGGGCATTGGCCCACTGCACGGTCGCGTGCAAGTCCGCTTCCAAATGCACGATAGGCCCTTGCCCGCCCTTGTAGGTTAGATCCTGATGCTGCTGACGGATCAGGTACAACATCACCGAACGTGGGCAGAAGTAGAACGGCACGCATTCGCCGACATGCAGGCCCGGATGGCTATCCAGCTCCAGTTGCAGGCGGCGCTGCTTGATGTGGTTCATGCCAATGACAGTGCCTGGCAACGCCCCATTCAACAGTACCGCATCGGACAGCAAGCCAGCGCTGGCGATGATGGACGGCAAACGGTCCACATGGCAGATATGGTAGATCTTCGGTTGCGCAGGTACGGGCATTTTACAGGCTCCGCACGTTCTTGATGCCGGCCTGGCTGAGGATGGCGGCCAGGTTGGTTTTGGCGATGTCATCGGCAAAGGCGCTGTCGCGGAACACGCAGGTGCTATCGCTGGCTGGGGCTTGCGCCTTGTGCCAGGCAACAATCCCTTGAGCCAGGTCTTCCACTTGGTCGCGGGTTATCTGCTCGGTCAGGCAGGCCAGCAGGACGCCACCGCCGATGCTGTGCACCGTTTTGCCGGCGATCTGCTGCTGCTCGATGGGGACGCACAGGTCTAGACCGAGCTTAAGCAGCAGTTCGTAGAGAATGTCGGACTCGCTCCTGCCTTCAACAAGGTGTTCTTGGTGAGCCAGAAGATCGGCTGTCAGGTCTTCTGGGGTTGGATTCCATGCCCGGATATTTGATGTATCCAGCTTGAAAGTGCGGAATCCCGTATCGCCAGAGAACATGGGGTTGTCGGCTTTGATCTTAGTCCCTGCGCGGCGTAGTCGTTCTTTTGTAATTTCTGCAATGTTCTCAAAAGCACCTGATGCTATTGGCTCTGGAAGTTGAACGAGAATAAAACGTCGATCCCCGTCGTCAGCAGAGTTTAGAGATAGAGTTGCATGCCCTGTAGTCCCTGATCCTGCGAAAAAGTCTAGGACAATGTCGCCGGATTTTGGTGATGTTGCCAGCTGCAGAACTCGCTCTATGAGTCGGGTAGGCTTTGGTGTGTCAAACGACTCGCTCTCGGGAAAAAGAGATCTCAGTTCGTTTTTCGATGTTCTATTGCTGCCAACATCTTCTTTCTTCCATAGCGTGCGAGGCGTTAGATCTGCTACTTCTGTTAAATAACGCTTAATGCTAGGGCGAGCATCTCCCTTTGGTCCCCACCAAATTCTTCCATCAGCATCTAACTCTCTTAGCTTTTCCTCAGAAATACGCCAGAATCTTCCAGGTGGAGGAGAGAAAGTTCTGCCAGTAGGGCCAGAAATTGTATATTTGCCTTTCGAGTAAGGCTTGTTGGCATAAGGATCTCCAGGGAGCCATTCACCCCTTGGATCATTATCTGGGTTGGAGTAAATAGAGTTAGCGGCTTCAGTGCGTGGCAGCCTGTCAGGTGTCCACTCAGGGTCTTTGGAGAAGATTAGAATATAATCATGGTCTTCAGAGAACTGTCGTGCTGAATTTCGTGGTGAGTCAGCTTTCTCCCAGATTGCCGTTGCTGAGAAGTTTTCTTCGCCAAAGACTTCGCTCACCATTGAACGCAAATGATGAATCTCATGGTCGTCTATTGAAATGAAAATCGCCCCGTCAGGACTCAGCAAGCTTCGTGCTAGTATGAGTCTGGGGTAGATCATGTTTAGCCAATCTGTGTGATATCGGCCAGAATTTTCGTTGTTTGTGCTTGTCTTGACGCCTGCTGCTGATTGGCCTGTTATTTCAAGATAATTTTTTATGTTGTCTTGGAAGTTGTCTGGGTATACGAAATCTTGGCCGGTGTTATAGGGCGGATCGATATAAATCAGCTTGACCTTGCCCGCATAGCTCTTTTGCAGCAACTTTAGGACTTCGAGGTTATCGCCCTCGATCATCAGGTTTTGCGTACTGTCCCAGTCCACGCTTTCATTGGGGCAGGGTAGTAGCGTGCCGGTGCTGGGCGTGAGCGCCAGTTGGCGCGCAGCGCGCTTGCCGTGCCAGTTCAGGCCGTACTTTTCGTCGGCGTCCGTTACTGTGGCGTCGCCGACTAGCTGTTTGAGTACGTCCTGGTTGATGGCCACACCATTGGGGCCTTCGGTGATCAGCTCAGGGAACAAGGCTTTGAGTTTGTCGATGTTTTCGGCCTTGAGGTCGGCGCTGTGCGCTTCCGGCGACTGTGCGTCGATTATTTGCATGGTCATTCGCTATTTCCTTCACGATCTACCTGCACGTATGTGTTTGCAGGCGCGGTGTAATGCTGGCTGGCATGGTATTCCATTTCGACAGCCTTTTAATGCTGGGCGGCCAGGTTTTGCTGCTTGCTAGAACCATCGGCCTAGAGTCTTGCTTGGGCTTCGCTGAGCGCTTGCTGCAGCTGCTTCAGTTGCAGGTTTAGCTCCACCTGACGGGCAATCTGTTGAGCTTTTTGCGCCTGGGCGCGCAATGTGGCGATCTGTCCTTGCAGCTCGACGCAGGCTTGCAGGGCTTGGCGTCGGGCAGTGGCATCGAGCGGGCTGTTGACCGCGCGAAAACTACCCGTGTGCTGCGCTGTCTGTAGAGCCAGCAAGGTATCCATCCAGCCCTGATAAAAGACGCCCAGGTCACTACGCGGTTGACGCTCCAGGCTTACCGCATTGAGAAAGGCTGTGGTGATCTGAGGGGAGGCTGGCGCCGTAGCGGTGGTGATTTCACCATCGAGCACGGTCTTGCCGGTTTCGTTCTGCGCCCAACGTTTGTGGCTGAGGGAGAGCTGTACCGACTCCGGCGTACTGAGCAGCAGCAGGGTTGGGTGAGGTACGGCGCGGTGCAGCAGTTCAATGAGCCTGGCAGGTCGAGCTGACGGGCGCAGGGTGAGGTGCAACACGGCGACTTCCACGTATTCACGTTGGGAGTCGCGGTAAGCGGGTATGCCGCAATTGCCGGGCTTTAGCGCGGCAACCCACTGGACCTCTTCAATGCCTTCATTGATCTGCTGCCGATCCGCGGCTGTCGGGGCCAGGTTTTCGATCAGCAGCTTTTTGGATACGCGCTGATTGACCCGTGCCTGCTCAGGCAGTTGCAGGGCAGCAATGATGTCCTCGGCAACCACGGCTCACTCCTGGGGCAGTACGACCATAAAGGCGATCACTTCGAAGTCGTTGCTGCCGGCGAACTCGCCCTTCATCGCATGGCTACCGGCTGGATTGAATAGACTGGCGACGGCCCGTTCTTCGCTCTTGCCGGCCACGGAGGACACTGCAGCTGCCAGCAGGCTTTGTGCATAGCGCATGTCTTCACCTTGTTGGGTGAGCTCCTCGAATCGGTTGCCAGCGGTGGCGTCAGGTAGTTCGCGGCCAAGGGCCAGGCGCTTGAGACGATCCAGAATACGTTTGGCCTGGGTGAAGGGCAGCAGCACGGTTTCATCTTCTGCCACGTGGACGAGGTAGTGGGGCGCAAGTGGATAGCCATCGCTGATCTTGTCGGCTGCTTCGCCCTCAGCGCGCAGGCAGAAAACAATGCCGGGTGGGATGTCCTCGTCACGGGTCGTGGTGATGGCACAGGCCCCCAGCGGCATGTTCTCCAGCATGCCGGGATGGGCTTTGAGGTACTGGGCGAGGTCGATACGGAAGTCGGTGAGGGTGAGGTCGGTGATCGAAACGCCGCTGGACAGGTCTTCCAGGTCGATGACGGCATCCTGCAGCTTGAGCAGTTGCTTGCGGCGGTATTCCAGATCGTTCATGGCGTTGCCGGATTGCGCTTCGATCAGGTTCTCTTCCCCGGTGGCAGATACGTCTAGCAGGACCATGCGGCCGCTGACACGCTGCTCCAGGTTGATGTATTCCTCCAGCTCCATGTTGGGCCAGAAGTTGACTAACTGAATGTGCTGGTTGGGCGAGCCGATACGGTCGATACGACCAAAGCGCTGGATGATCCGCACCGGGTTCCAGTGGATGTCATAGTTGATCAGCCAATCGCAGTCCTGCAGGTTTTGGCCTTCGGAAATGCAGTCGGTGGCAATCAGCAGATCCAGCTCGCCTTCCTCGGCCAGGTCGGCAGGGCGCTCTTTCGAACGCGGAGAGAAGGTCGTCAGTATTGATGCCAGATCGGTGCGCAGGCCGGGGATCGTAGTTTGGTTGCGGCCAGAGCCGGTCACCAAGGCTGTTTGCACGCCCAAGGTTTCGTTGGCCCATGAGGCGAGCTGGTCGTACAGGTAGCGCGCAGTGTCGGCAAAGGCGGTGAAGATGATGACCTTGCGATTGCCTGGGTTGATCGGGGTTTGGCACTTGCTGGCGAGCATTTTGCGCAGCTCCGCCAGTTTGGCGTCGCGCTGGGGTCGTACTTGCTGTGCCGCCGATAGCAGTGTGGCCAGGCGATTGCGATCCTCCAGCAGATCTTGCTTCCAGCGCACCAGGTCGACGTCACTCAGCAGCACCTTGACCTTGCGTCCGACCAGCAGTGCTTCAAACGCAGGGTCGTCGATGTCGACATCGCCGATGTCGATCTCTTCAATTTCGTGGGCGTGCTGCTCGATACGTTCGAGCGTGCGTTCGACATCCTTAAGCTGCCGTTCGAGGGTCAGCGCAAACGAAGACACCGCGCTTTCCATGCGCTTGAGTACGTTGATGCGCAGCAGGTGGATCAGGCTCTCCTCGCGGTCAGCCTGGCGGAAGAAGCTTTCGCCACCGCGGATCTCGGTGCTGTACTTGGCGTCGTAAGCCGCTTGCTTGTGCTGCAGGACGTAACGCAGCGGCGCATAGCTAGCGAGGTTGAGCCGGCGAATCTCCTGGTTGATCTCGCGAATGGCGCGAAATTGCCCAGCAGCATCCACATCGGCCTTGATGTTGATTGGGGGGAGGCGAGTGGGGAACCGGCCAGTTTCGGTTGTGCCGTAGTACTTCTCAATGTGCCGGCGGGAGCGGGCGATGGTCAGCAAGTCGAGGAGGGTGAAATAGTCGAAGCCGAGCATTTCGACCAGGCGCTCTGGGGTCTTCTCGCGCTCATCCAAATCCAGCCAGCGATTGAACTGCAGCTGGGCTTTACGGGTGGTGGCTTCGATGCTGCTGATGCCGTGCTCAAATAGTGCGTTGTCAAAGCCCTCTGTCACGAACGCGATCTGGTTACGTAGATCCGCCAGGCGGTTGTTTACCGGAGTGGCTGAGAGCATTAGGACACGGGTCTTGACACCTTCGCGGATGATTCTGCGCATGAGGCGGTCGTAACGCGTCTCCTGCCCCTGCCGTGGCGCTTTCTTGTTGCGGAAGTTATGCGATTCGTCGATCACGACTAGGTCATAGTTGCCCCAGTTGATGTGCGACAAATCGAGGTCGCCGGAGAGCCCGGCCTCGCGCGAAAGGTCTGTGTGGTTAAGGACGTCGTAGTTGAAACGATCTGACGCCAGCGCGTTGCGTCGGTCGTTTGCCTTGTAGAGCGTCCAGTTGTCGCGCAAACGCTTCGGGCACAGCACCAGCACACGGTCGTTGCGCAGCTCGTGGTACTTGATGACGGCGAGTGCTTCGAAGGTTTTCCCCAAGCCAACGCTGTCGGCGATGATGCAGCCGCCAAAGCGGTTGAGCTTGTCGATAGCACCCACGACGCCATCGCGTTGGAACTTGAAGAGTTTGTTCCAAACCACCGTGTTGCGGATGCCGGTGGCAGATTTCACTACGCGTTCTTCATCCAGCCCGTCGTCCTTTTCCTTGAAGAGCTGATGAAGCACCAGGTTGTACAGGGTGGCCGGCGAACGCTGTTCGGCAATCTCGCGCAGCGCATTCAGCAGCTCAGCTTTATCACTGGGTCGGGTATTCAGAGTTTGCCATTGGCTATCAAACCAAGGCGCAAACATGGCCGCTTCCTGGGAGGACTCGCTGGCCTGGATCAGGCTCATGGGGTTGCCGGGTGTTATACCGAGGCCATCGGTGGTCAGGGCAAATGAGCCCATGACGACCTGATCAGGAGTACCAGCGGCATCTCTCAGTAAGCCGATGCCTTGCGGAATGACAGAGCTTGCGCGCTTCAATTCGACCTTGGTGTTAAGCCATTGATGGCAGCGCCGTGCAAGGCTATGGGCAATGAGGCGATTGCGTGCGGCTCGGTCTGCCTCGCCACCAAGCAGCTCCAGGCTCTCGCTGCCGGATGGCAGAATCAGTTGAACCGTGCGCAGTTGGGCAAGAGCTTTCGCCAGCTCAGAGAAGGCGAACAAGGACAGCGCTGGGGATGCACAGGCCAGTTGGTGATCCGGTTTCATTCGCTCGTTGAGCAAATCGATAACTCGGTCTTGGCCAGCGTTCGGAATCAACCTCATTGCGTGCTCCCTTGCGCAGTGATTCACAGTTTGCCGGCATCATAAACGGGTTTGTAGGTGTGGCGTAGTGTCTATGTGGCACCGCGCTAGCACAGTCGCTAATGGTTATCTGGATCAGGGACTTTTGCGGGAAATCGTTGAAAACCGTCAGGTTGCGTAGGACATCGTTTGCAGCGAGCGCCCTAGATGATGCTAGAAAAATCAGTGAGTTACGTGGTCGACCACTGGCATGGGGTGCAAGGGGTCGAGTGTTCGAATCACTCCGTCCCGACCATATTCAGAGAAAGGCCGGTTCAGAAATGAACCGGCCTTTTTCGTTTCTGCTGTCCCGTCCTGAATAAGGTTTACACCTTTGCCCTTATTTTCAGGAGAGTCCCGTGGTGGAAGGTTTACGACGGAGCCAACGCGATTACACGCT
>MTEW01002204.1_pt1 | contig 141688 bp, 141 predicted proteins | sample 1042681 | NCBI WGS metagenome assembly MTEW01 (sample SAMN06185811, study PRJNA358809) | soil metagenome | isolation source: soil biostimulated with citrate as carbon source | place: India | collected 2015-05-23 | reverse complement strand
AATTTTACTTGGTCACTTTCTGATTAATTTCATTTCGAAACCATCATAAGTGCCCACACAGATAATTGATTGCTTATTATTAAAGAGCGTGCTTCGTTCTACGAAGCGAGGCGCTTGCCTCAGGATTCTTTCAGACTTGGAGTTCGTTGCCGTTGTCCCCGTCTGTGGATGCGCATTATAGGGAGTTTAGAACAGCCTGCAAGCAGTATTTTTGAAAATGCGTTTGTTCGACTGTTTTTTGCACAAAAGCTTGATTTGGATCGTCTGGCGGCCGTTAACAGCCGCTGTTAAACGGCCAAATCGTAGCAACCTGCAGCGGAACGGCGGTTATTATAGTCAGTAACCATTTGCTGCATCAGACTTTCATCATAAGGTTGCAGGTTACTTAGGATCATTTTCTTGGCTCCCTGCCCGATAACGACGCCTTGCTCGGATAGTGTAAAGCTTAATGTCACATTGCCGCGTTTACCTTCGACCTCTAATTTACTGCCTGACAGCGCCAACTTAACTGGAGAGGTTGGCAGTTGTTGAAAAGACAGCGACATACTTTCATAAATGACTAAAGGCCGCTGCGGGTTAATCATCACGCCCTGCTCCGCCATCAGCGGTTGCAGAATGTCGGGAAAGTTCTTACCGGAAAATCGGACATAGTCCTGAAACAATGGCTCGATAACGCTCAGGTCGTGGCGATGCTCGCCGCTAAATTGAATGGTCAGATAAACCCGGTCCTGCTCGTCACAGACCTGGATTTGACCTGCAGTGATCTTACAGTGCAGTAAGACATCCGCGCTGACCATACCCGAGAACTGGCAATTTAATTGTTGGCTTACGCCATACCGGCTCAGCAGATAACTGAACAACAGATCGCCTGGCACACAAAAACGCTTGGCGTCGACATCGTGGATAGGATTAAAGTCTCCTGCGACTTGCTTGGCGAAGGTACAGGAATGTTGCCGGCTAAAGCTAAAAGCCTCTCCCTGCCGACTGACAAAAGCATCTAACAACATCTATTGCTCTCTGTTGCTGGTAAAAAGGCTATATTAACGTAAATCAGGCGACAGATGGTCCAGCCAGTACATTTATATGTTGCCGCTCAGGTCCGCGACGGCGTGAAATAAAGATTGAATTGCCACCGAGACGCTTTGCTTCCTGCTTTGCGGCAGCAGACAGCGCCGCGACATCGTGATGGCTGAAGCATTGCGCCGGATCAGGATGGGCGATACCAACTGCGAGAGATAATAGTGGATAAAAGCGGGAGTCACCGTTACGGCTTAACGCCGTGATACCACCCAGACGCAGATCCTCTTGCCGATAGTACAGCGCGATACGCTTAGCAAAAAGCTGTACAACTTGCCGGCAAAGCATTTCACATTCGTCAGGCTCAGCAATCAACACAAAATCATCACCACCAATATGGCCAACAAAGGATTGCGACAAACTATGCTGTTGTAATAGCTCGGCGACCAGCAATAACACCGCATCGCCTTTACTGTAACCGTAGATGTCGTTGTAAGGTTTAAAATGATTCAGATCCAGATAAGCCACGGCAAAATTGGCTTTTTGTCGCAGCAATTTATCAATACGCTGGTAAATAGGCACATTACCGGGTAATAACGTTAACGGGTTGGCATAGCGAGCTAGTTGTAGTTTGCGTTCACTGATTTGTTTGAGCAGAGCCCTTACCGAACCCAGACCACAATATTCACCCTGACGGCAAATAATAAAAAACCAGCTGGCGGCATTGTGCTCATCATCAGCGACACGCTGGCTTACCTCCTCAAGCGTGGCACTGATCTCAACCACTACCGGTTGCCGGTTCATCACACTGGCTAAAGATTTCTTTTCATAGAGTGCCCGGCCAAAAGGCTGCGCCAGCAAGGCTTGCAGATCAGTGCGGCAAATCAAACCAACAGGTCGGCCCTGTTCAACTACCGGTAAACTTTGCAACTGACTATCTGATTGAAATAGAGCTGCTGCCTGGGCAACCGTCTGCTGTGGACTGACAGCGGCCACCTCAAGCAACAAGGCTTCGACTTGTTCAGAACTGATTTCACTGTGAAGTTCAGTGCTAAAGAGCGTCCGACAACGTTGCGGATCGGCAAAACTGGCTTGAGGCCGTCCTAACAAATAGCCCTGTCCCAAATCGGCACCCAGTTCACGACACCATCTTAACTCTTCAGCGGTTTCTATTCCTTCAGCCACTACGGTTGCGCCAATCGCTTTGGCCAAACTAACAATATTGCGCACGAAAGCTTGTTTGGTAAGGTCTTTGTCCAGTTCGCTAATAAAATGCCGATCAATCTTCACAATATCAGGCTGTAATTCAGACCACAGTTTCAAACCTGAAAAGCCGCTGCCTAAATCATCAATCGCAATTTGAAAGCCCAGTTCCCGATAATGCTGCACAGCTTTAACCAGTAAACCGGCATCTTCCACCTGATACTGTTCGGAAATTTCGATCACCACTTCCGAGGGGTCAATCTGTGCCGCCTTTAACAGTTGTTTGGTCAAACCGCTGGGATGGTCTGCCGTCAGTAAGATAAGTGGATTGACGTTAAGAAAGAGTTTGCTATTCAGTTCTGCTTTAGCAAAGCTCTCTATACTCAGCTCACGGCACAGCATCTCTAACTGCTCCAGCTGACCACAGCCCAGGGCAGTTTTAAATAATTGTAGTGGCGAATGTAACGGGCTATCAGAGGGGCCACGGATCAGCGCTTCATAGGCAATGACAGTACCGTCCTGCAAATTCAGAATGGGTTGAAACACTGGCTGTAACGCCCGTTTATGTAAAATTTTATCCAGTTCTGTGCAACAGAGTTCAGAAACCGCCATTTTTTGGCTCCGCCAGCAATAACTGGCGAATAGTAGAACCTTAAAATGACAGTTGCATGACAGGCGACTGCAAAATTGCCTGCAGAAAAGCACTTGCTTTTTATTTAAACAGCAACTACTGTATATGCATACACTGTATAAATACACAGATAGAGGTTGCCATGTTTGTATCTAACCATTCTTACCAAACTGAATCGAGTCAGCATCAAGCTGCCAGCAGCACAGCAAATCACTGGCAGCAATTGCAACAACACAGCAGCGAGTTGCAATTACTTAAGCTGTTACAACAGTATCGCCAAGCGAGCGGCTGGATTGTTCTAATCGCCCCTGGTTTTAAACCGGCAAAAGCATTCTGGCAAGCTTGTCAGTTGCCATTACAGCATATTCTCGTGGTTCATACTCAAGCAACAGCCGACTTGTCACAGCTGATCCAAGCGACATTACAGAACCCGGATTGCCAGGCGGTGATCTGTTGCCAGAAATTACCGTCTCAGCAACAGCAGCTACTGCAGACTTTTGCCGTACAGCAACAATGTACCTTGCATATACTGCCTACAGATACGACGGCGGCTCACTAATAACAGCCGCTGCCCCTGGGCTATCAGCATTGCAGCAAAGTCGTTAAACTAATAGCGTAATACCCTCGCAACCAATGACATGAAAAGTACGCTAACGCGTACGGAACAGGTCGGCCCGGAGAGATAAGATGTTATGCTATTGCTGTTCAGGTAAGGCTTTTGCAGAATGCTGCCAACCCTATTTAAGTGGGCAGGCTCAACCTGATAGTTGTGAACGCCTGATGCGTTCTCGCTATAGTGCCTTTTGTGTTGCCGACAGTCAGTATCTGCTTGCCACCCTTGCCGCAGAGCAACGGGCCAGCGAATCTGCTGCCGCGCTGGAAGCTTTTGCCAAGGCGGTACATTTTTGCAAACTAGAAGTGAAACACGCCATATCAGAGCCGAAGCAGGGACAGGTTAGTTTTATTGCCAGCTTTATTCAGCACAACAAGCTGGAGTTTATCGCGGAAGTCTCGGACTTTATCTTTCAGGATCGTTGGTATTATACCAGCGGTAAGCTTACTGCGTTGCCGGCGATTAAATTGGGCGCTAATGATCCCTGCCCCTGTGGTAGCGGTAAAAAATTTAAGCGCTGCCAAACTCATTTGCCTAGTGGTCAATTGCGATAGAACGGCAGTAGGATAAAGGATGCACTAGAGAAAGGGCAGGATCGAGCATGCTGTGCTTTATCGGGTGATTTAGTGGTTATCAGCACGGGTCGCTACAGCTCATCAAACCTGCGTCGCTGATAACTGTTCCAGGATCTCGTAAAGTGCAGTTTCATCACTGACAGAGGGGGTCATTTTATCCCCAGCCAACCGACGGCGACAGTGCAAATCCAGGTCGGCAAACACCTGAGGTTCGAGTTTACGCTTATCTTCCTGCCACACCCAGGGCTGTTCCTGTAGATAACTGTACAGCTTTAATTGCGCCAAACCTTGCTGCGCGGCCTGGCTCTGTTGCAATAAGGCCAGCTCGTCTGTGGTTTGATAAGCGAACGGGCGACGTCTACTGACCGCCAGCTGCTGGTACAGATCATGTTTGGGTTGCGCAGCCTGATTTACAGGCGTTTGAAATTCTGCCATCTCCTCAACTGCAGGAGATAAGAATGCTAACCATAGGGAAAAGTCAGCCCGCTGCTGATGCTGCAGTGCCTTACCTAAACGATCCCCTAACTGCCATTCATTGATAATTGGCTGCATAATGATGCCATCTGACAACGACTGTTGAGTTAATCGGCAAACGGTCAAAAAACTTTAGTAAAATGCTTTACATCAAATTTCAGTTTGATAAGATGCGCGCACTCGTGGAGGGGTTCCCGAGTGGCCAAAGGGATCAGACTGTAAATCTGCCGGCACTGCCTTCGAAGGTTCGAATCCTTCCCCCTCCACCATTCTCCTTCTCAGCGTCAAACTCCTATGTTAAACCACTCTTAGTAAATACGACTCAGGGGAAGGAGAGAACCTTCGTCAGGTTCGACAATGCGTAGCATTGAACAGCGGAACATAGTGACGCTTAGTTTTTTTCGTCATGGTGTCAGGGCAATCACCACACAGCAAGCCGTGCGGTGCTGCCCTATCTCGGTTAACGGGGTAACTGCTGTAATAAATCGGTTAATAAGCTGCTGGCACCAATGCGCATACCTTGTCTGGTCGCCGTCAGTCCGGTGATTTCTTCATACAGTTCCAGTAAATGCAGTGCCTGCTCAACTGTTTTTACGCCACCGGAGGCTTTAAAGCCCACCGGGCGCTCGGCTGCGGCGATACTGGTCAAAATGATCCTGGCAGCTTCCAGTGTGCATCCCACTGGTACCTTGCCGGTTGAGGTTTTAACGAAATCGGCGCCACTGGCAATAACCAGTTCAGTAGCCTTAGTCACTTGCTGCGCCGTCAGTAACTCACCTGATTCAATAATTATTTTCAGCCCCAACCCCAGGCTGGCCTCTCTGACCGCGGTCAGAAAAGCACTCACCTCAGACTCGTTACCTGCCAGTAATTGTGAGTACGGCAACACACAATCAATTTCGGTGGCGCCCAAGGCCCGGCAGCGTGCAATATCAGCCAGAACCTGCGCCAGCGGCTGGTCACCGCCGGGAAAATTAACAACTGTCGCCAACTCGGTTGCCTTAGCGGCAGCGGCCAGATAGTCCGCCGTCTGAGACAAAAACTCCGGATAAACACAGAGCGCGGCAACAGGTGCAGGCAAAGCCGGGATGGCATTCAGCCAGGCGGCCATCTCAGCCTGACTATCTGCTTCAGTCAGCCGGGTGAGATCAAGTAGTTTCAACAGTTGTAATAAACGTAACGGATTGGTCATTGTCGGGTACTCTGTCTGAGCTTATTATTGAGTTTTGTTGCTGTAGCGACACGGTTTAGGCGCTAGATTAAACCAGAACTGGTAGCCTAATGCCAAAATGTTTTAAAAAAAATCGCTACCAGCGGGAATTTTTTGCTGCGCGCAGAGTCTGATTAGGTGAAGTAAAGCTGGTGAACATCTCTCCTTTAATCGATGTCCTTATGTTGCCGACCTGATGGTCGGCTTTTTTTACCCCTAATTCAACAGTTCGGCTTGGTGTTGTTTAAGCCAGGCTTTCGCTTCTCTATACTGTGGACAATGTTGCTGCACCAACTGCCAGAATGCGGGTGAATGATTCATATGCTGCAAATGCGCCAGCTCGTGGATCACTACATAGCGCCGGACCCAGAGCGGCACTTGCATTAACCGCCAGTTAAAGCCCAGCTCGCCGTTTTGTTTACAATGCCCCCACCGGCTGCGCCAGTTACCGACAACAACCGGACCTAATGTCTGCCGTAACCGCGCGGCAAGCTCGTTTGCCAACACGGGCAACTCCAGTAAGGCTTGCTCAGTAAAATGCTGTTGTACCAATTTTCGCGCATAATGTTCATGTCGCTCCGCGGCGATCTTTGTTGATAGCCTGAGCTCAAGCCCGTTTGCGTCAACATTGACGCTACTTTTTGCCGCCAGTTGCCAGCGAAATGGCACTGCCAGTCCCGAGACCAGGATCCTATCCCGCTGTAACCACGGCAGTATCGGCGGTGTTGTAATGCGCGCCAGCGTTTGCTGAACCCAGAGTTCTTTCTGCTGCAGCCAGGCACTTAGCCAGTGCCGGCAGATCGTGGCCGGAGCTCTGACATAAACCTCACCATTACGGATCGCCAGCTGCACCGTACGCCGCCGCTGACTATAGGAAATCTGGTATTTAATGTCCTGCATGTTGTCTACTTAGTCGTCACTGTTACGGAACTAACGGTCACGGCGTTTCGCCGCTTGTCTGATGCGTGCTATTATCGAGCCAGCCTATTCGCGCAACGAAAAATTATCTGGAATAACAATGAAGATCATCTCTTTTAATATTAACGGCATTCGCGCACGCCTGCATCAGCTGCAAGCGCTGATCGACAAACATCAGCCCGACATTATCGGCTTGCAGGAAATAAAAGTACAGGATAGCGAGTTTCCGCTGGCCGAGGTACAGGCCATGGGATATCAGGTATATCACTTTGGTCAGAAAGGGCATTATGGCGTTGCCATCTTAAGCAAAGTGCCGGCATTGTCGATGCAGTATGGCTTCCCTACTGACAGTGAGGACGCGCAGCGGCGCATGCTGATTGGCCAGTTCGCACTGGCTGACGGTAAACAGCTCACGGTATTAAACGGCTATTTCCCACAGGGAGAGAACCGTAGCCATGAAACCAAGTTTCCCGCTAAAACCAAATTTTATGCCGACCTACAGGCATATCTTGAGCAATACCATGACAGCAGTAAAGACTATCTGGCGGTGATTGGTGATATTAATATTTCACCAATTGACCTTGATATCGGCATTGGTGAAGCCAATGCCAAACGCTGGTTACGGGAAGGCAAAACATCCTTCTTACCGGAAGAGCGGGCCTGGTTACAACAATTGAAAGACTGGGGTCTGGTCGATACGTTCCGCGCGCTACACCCAACGCGTGACGCCCAATATAGCTGGTTCGATTATCGCTCTAAGGGTTTTGATGACAATCGTGGCCTGCGCATCGATGTCGTCATGGCCACGCCCCCCTTGGCTGCGCTTTGTACCGAAGCTGAAATCGATTATCAGATCCGCGGTTTGGAACGCCCTTCAGATCACGCACCGGTCTGGTCTGTATTTGCACTCTAACCAAGATCTGAACAGCACGCAGTAACGTCAACCTCGACCACCGGGCCTTTTTTAACGGCCCGGGTGATGTTAAATCCAGCGCCGCATCACAGTTTTATCGAGCTGCTGATAAGCTAACTGCAACAAACGGGCAAGATCGAAGTAATTCTTAGGGCTGCCCGGCAAAGCGGTGGTTTTTGCGTGTTGCTGGATCTGTTCACGGATCTCATTACCCCAGTTGATTAGTGCCGGCGGTAATGCGCTGTTAGCTCTGATCCCAAGCCAGTACCAGCCTTGCAGTGGCATTGAAGCCAACAGCAACATCATCGCCACTGCCGGCCCAAGAAAGCTAACACCTAATAATTTAATCTGCAGTATCGCAGTGACTATCGCCAGCACCGGCAAGTAGCGGGCAGCTTGCTTAGTCAGAAAAATAACTTTGTTTTCCGGGAAGATAGCATTAAGCTCAGGTTTCGCCGGCCAGGTCTGGCTGTACTTCCAGCCGGTATTCAGGGTTGCAAACCAGGTAATCCGCATAACATCTCCCCTCTCTAACGACCATTACTCAGGATTAGACTCTTTTTACTCTAGCATAGTTGCCAGCTGATAGCTGCCGGCTTTTTCGGTCATGCGTTCCCGCCAGCACATTAAACCAGATACATTTTTGTTACAACGGCATTTGCTACTATTCGGAAATCGAAAGCTTCATTTTTGTCGCTTTTTTACAGAATTCTTGCCCACTAACAGGCTATCAAAATTCATGCCATCGAATAATATAGATTAAATACAATAGCATGGCGATTAACGACAGAGGTTTTCAACAAAGTTATCCACAGAAACTGTGGACAACCTTTGCAGGATAAATTCAGACCCCGCCGGCCTCTGGTCTATTTTTAACTATCAAAAACAACCTATTTCGACGCTAATTTTTATCAAAGCGTTGAAACACGCTATTTTCGCTAAAACACCTTACCTTGAATCACGGATTTCAGCACAAACTACTGCATCTGTTGATCCTTTACGTTATTATCAGCACATCAGATTGATGGAGTTACGGTGATACTGTGATCAGTTGGCAGCAAGACTGGCGAAAAATAACAGGCGCCCCGATCAAAAGCCCGTTCACCGGGGCGGTGTTGCCGGCAGAGCAACATCCCGAACCACTATACCAGCAGAACCTGTTACCGGTTGCGATTACGGCAAAGCTACAGCATGGCCTGATCGTCGCCCCCTTTGCCGGTCTGTTCACCACCCAGCTTGATACCGAACGCCGCTTAGTATTGCGCCATGCTTCCGGGCTGCGGTTATTATTAGAGTTACCGTCAAGCATCATTGATTTGCAAGGTCGCGGCTTGCATTGGCTAAGCAATCGGCAATTGCAGGTGAATGCCGGCCAACCATTACTGCAGCTGGATCTGGCATTTCTGGAATTAGAACTGGAACTGGATGCTCTGTACTGTGCGCTGGTGCTCGATTTGCCCAAACCGGCAGAGAGCAAAGTATTTTGCCGGCAAGCCAAGGTCAACGCTGCCCAGGACCCTCTTTTTATTATTCAAACGAGCAGAACCTCAGCATGATGACACTATATGGAATTAAAAATTGCGACACCGTAAAAAAAGCCCGCCGCTTTCTCGAACAACGCAACCAACCCTATCAGTTTCACGATTACCGGCAGGATGGGTTAACTGCAGAACTGTTAGAACAGTTTGCTGCGCAGCTTGGTTGGCAATCGTTGCTGAATACCCGCGGTACCACCTGGCGCGCCCTCGACGACGCTGACAAAGCGGAGCTGGACGAGCAAAAAGCGCTACGTCTGATGCTGGCACAGCCCGCCTTAATCAAAAGGCCACTACTGGTCGCGGGCGAGCGCTATTTACTCGGTTTTTCCGAGCAGAGTTATCAAGATTTTACTAACTAATCCTAAGGCAGCAGTATGAGTAATCTAGTAGATCCAGCCGCAAATCCAACCTTAGCGCTGGCAATGGATCTGATGGCCCGGCCGTCAGTCACACCGGAGGATGCGGGATGCCAACCGTTAATGGCAGCGCGCCTACAACAACTTGGTTTTCAGATTGAGATGTTGCCCTTTCACGATACGTTAAACATGTGGGCTCGCCGCGGCCGGGGTAAGCCACTGTTTTGTTTTGCCGGACATACTGATGTGGTTCCTGCTGGCCCGCTGGAACAATGGCATACTCCTCCTTTTACGCCAACCATTATCGGCGATACCCTGTTTGGGCGCGGCGCGGCCGATATGAAAGGCAGCTTAGCGGCAATGGTGGTCGCAACAGAGCGTTTTATCGCTGAATATCCGGAGCCTGCCTTTGATCTGGCCTATCTGATCACCAGTGACGAAGAAGGCCCCTTTATCAATGGTACAGTGAAAGTGGTTGAAACGCTGGAAGCGCGACAGGAGAAAATCCGCTGGTGTCTGGTCGGTGAGCCGTCCAGTGGTAAGCAACTTGGCGATGTGATTAAAAATGGCCGCCGCGGCTCCTTAACCGGCCATTTAACCGTTAAGGGTATTCAAGGCCATGTTGCCTATCCGCAACTGGCGGATAACCCGGTGCATAAAGCCGCTCCCGCTTTAGCGGCACTGGCGGCAGAGATCTGGGATCAGGGTAATGCCTTCTTTCCGGCTACCAGTTTCCAGATTGCCAACATTCATGCCGGTACCGGTGCGTCAAATGTGATCCCGGGTGAACTTAAGGTGATGTTTAACTTCCGCTACAGCACTGAAGTCACGGCCGATATTTTACAACAGCGGGTCTACGCCATTTTGGATCGCTTCGGCCTGAACTATCAGCTGGACTGGACACTGAACGGTCTGCCATTTTTAACTGCCAGCGGTGATTTAGTCGCGGCGACCGTCGCGGCGGTGGAACAGGTTCGTGGTCTAACACCACGCTTGGAAACCACTGGTGGCACCTCGGATGGCCGCTTTATTGCGCCGACCGGGGCTCAGGTAATAGAGCTCGGCCCAATTAATGCCACTATTCATAAAATCAATGAATGCGTGGCCATAGCCGATCTGACGCAGCTGACGGATATTTATCACGCCCTGCTGGTTAACCTGCAACAACGGCTCAGCCATGCAGCTAACTGAACTGAGCCCGGCGCTTCTTACCGGGCAGGATCCTGACCCGATGCAACTGGTCGAACATAACCAGCAATTGCATCAGGCCGTGATACCCGCTTACCGGCAAATGCAGCAGGCAGCCGCGCAGCAGGGGATCGCAATCAGATTGGTATCCGGTTGGCGCAGCTTTGAACGCCAGGCTGCGATCTGGCAAGCCAAATGCGAAGGTCGCCGCCCGGTATTTGACCGCTGGCAGCGTCCGCTAAAGATTGAGCATTATCAGGGTCTGGCGAAGCTGGAAGCCATTATGTTGTACTCTGCCCTGCCCGGTGCCAGTCGTCATCATTGGGGCAGTGACCTGGATATTTATGATGCCGCTGCGGTCAGTAACGACTACCAGGTACAACTGCAACAGAGTGAATATAGCGCCGGCGGCCCGTTCTATCGCTTAAGTCAATGGCTGACGCAGCATGCTGCGCAGTATGGTTTTTTTTTACCGTATCGCGAGTTTCAAGGCGGGGTCGCGGCTGAACCCTGGCATCTGAGCTATCAACCGCTGGCGGCACGCTGCCAACAGGCACTGACGCTGGAACAACTGCGCTTAGTGCTGCAACAGCACCCTATTGCCGAACAACAGACTGTACTGGCACATTTACCCGAGCTGTACCGGCGCTTTATCTGTAACATTTGCGAGGCACTACCATGAATTGGCCATTATTCTGGGCGCTGTTACTGGCCTTTGGTTTTATTATCGGCAATGTGCTGTTGGTTAAGCACTCGGCCAAAATGAAAATGCCGGCGTTAAAAACCCTACCTGAAGCCTTACCGAAACAACCGACTGCAGCCGATACCACAGCGGCGGCATCAGACTCAGCCACCTCTGCTACAGCACCGGCGGCAGCCGCTACGACTGCTCAAAAGCCGAATAGCCCTGAAGAAAGCGCTGCAGCTGATCGCGCAGATTAGGCGGAGTGCCTTTGATCACCAGGGTATCGGTTTTCAGATCATAACTCACCCGTTCACCGAGCAGCTTTTCATCAAAGCTGAGCGATAAGCCACCGCCGGTACCGTTAAATTTTACCAGCTTTTTCAGCTCCTTAACTTCTACCGGGAACTGCTCCGCTACTGCCAGCTGTTGCTCGGCACAATAGTGCAGGAAGCCGTTTTCCTGCTCCGGATCGACCACGGCAGACAGCTCAGCTAACACTACTTCTTGTCCGGCTTTCGCACGCTCTTCACAATAATCAAATACCTGGCGCCTTGCTGCGGTTTTTTCTTCCGGCGCAAATTCTGCCGCACCCAGATATTCCTCCACCGAAGCTAACACCAGTTGACTGTTTGCTTTGGCATCAGTGCCTTCGGCACACCCCAGAAAATCCAGAAAGAAATCCGCGACCTTACGCCCGGCGCGACCACGGATAAAGCTGATGTAATGCCCCTGCTCACGATTTACCGCGTATTCGGTCAGATCCAGCCGCGCCGCCAGTTGCATCCGGCTGATATCCAGATGGCGGGAGGTTGCCAGCTCCAGCTGCTCAGTTAATTCAAAATGATCTTTACTGCCCAGCAGGCAGATCAATAAGAATTCGCTGGCCAGATAACGATAATGTGCCAGCAGTAAATAACCGGTCTCTGGCAGTTGATGCTGGGATAACTCCTGCACTAGCGCGTCGGTGGTAGCACGGCTAAACCCCAGATAATCACTGTTGCCGCTCTGCCAGTCAGCCAGCGCCAAAGCCACCTTGGGTGACTTTTCAGTTTCAAAGGCAGCGTAGCCTTTGGCCGGCTTGCCGTTATAAGCCAGGTGAAGCTGCTCGACCAAATTCGCTACGGCACCGCTACGCCCAATCAGTGCTTCCCGATAGTGGGCCTGGTGCTCACCACTGTCTGTTAGCGCAATATAATTAATGGCCAGATGCTGCATCTCTACCGACATAAATTTTCCTGTTTATTCTGAATTCTGTTACTATTCTATCTGTTTATGCGTCTTTAATCTGAGTAATCCATGCCGATTGTATCAAAATATTCCAGTAGCCAGATTGAAAAGCTGGTCAATCAACTGCTCGACACCCTGCACCAGCAACACGCCACCACTGAGCTAAGCCTGATGTGTTTGGGTAATGCGGTTAGCCACATTATCAATACCTCTGTGCCGGCAGCGCAACGTGCTGCGGTCGCCAGCAGCTTTAGCCAGGCTCTGGCTGACGCCATTCAAAGCGACAAGCATTAAGCCTTATGGTGCTGGAACAAAACCTGTCCTTAGTCAAAAAAGTTAACCGGTTACTAAACTGGGGACACTGGTTTACCTTTTTCAATATTTTGCTGGCACTGGTGATAACTAGCAGTTTCTGGTGGTCAGAGCCCCTGCCGCAAACGGTGTTGGGCAGTCTGTATCTGCTGGTTAACTGGTTAGGGCATACCGCATTTCTGTGCTTTATGTTCTTTATTCTGACGATATTCCCACTGTCGCTGATCTTTCCTTATCAAAAACATGTCCGCGGCCTGGGCGCAACTCTGGCCACCATTGGCATGGTATTGCTGATTTTTGATGCCTATGTCTATAACCAGCTTGGGTATCATCTTGGTAGTGCATCTTTCGACCAAACCCTGGCCTTACTCAGGGCGCAGGTGGTCACTAACTTGCGCAATTTTGTATTAATTGTCACGCTGGTCGGTGCGCTGTTGCTAACGCTGCAGATCTGGTTAAGTAACTTTTGCTGGAAAAAAATCAGCCGCCTTTCGGCCTCAGGTATCGGTCAACCGGCTTTGGCTCTGTTCTTTGGTAGTTTTATGCTTAGCCATCTGCTGCACATCTACGCCGATGCCCGCTTGAATTTTGATATTACCCGCCAGGATAATGTGCTGCCGTTTTCCTACCCGGCCACAGCGAAAAGCTTACTGGCACGCTATCAGTTGGTAGATTTAACCGAACGCGCCAAACGCCAGGCCGATAAGCTCAGTCTGGAACACGCTAATCGCAGCAGTCAGCTGTTAAGCTGCCAGGCCGGCGCTACCGAACCAACCTTATTGTTGGTTACGGCCAGCATCACAGCGGAACAATTGACCTTATTACAGCAACAAGGCCTGCGCAGCCATGATCAGCATTTCGCTCCAAACAACGCTGCTGAAGCGCTATTAAACCTGCTGTACGGTCAGTTTAAAGCAACAGCGGATGCCGCCAGCGCACTGCAGACGATACCGGCCTGGCTCAACAGCGTTAATACCTCTGATGTGCAAGTGGTTAACCGCACGCCAGAGCTGAATTCGTTATTACCCTGGGCCAACACAGCGCTTACCCCTGCTAGGCTAAATATCGTATTTGATGCGGACTTTTCCCGGCATTGGTCAGAATACCAGCAATTTAGCCGGCTAATCGTCGTGCCGTTACATAGTGAAAATGCCAAGTTTCAGCTGGCGCCGGTTACAGCCTATCTGCGCTGGCCGGCGCTGTTAAGTCAGGCCCGGCAACATGGTAGTCAGCAACTGGACTGGTTACCGACCTTATTGGGCAGTATTGGCTGTGAAACGGAAAACCGCTGGCTGGGAGACAATTTATTTCAGCCGGAAACCCTGCCCAAACTGAATATCAGTCAGCAGGATATTATCAGTATCCGCAAAGATAAGATGATGATCTTGCGCCAGGACGGCAGCTACGGCGTCTGGTCGGCGGGTACCCTGGTGCCGCTTAACGATCCGCTCAATGTGCCTATGCTGGTGGACGCCTTAAAGCGACTCGAGGAATAAGCCGTTACTGTAACGAGGTCGGAGCCTTAATTCTTGGCCGGCGCCCCGCCAGTTCTAATTCAGCCAAGTGATACAGGTTGGTTAAGGCGATTGGCGGTGGTGGCTCGGCAAAGCATTCAATATAAGCGACTTCCGCTTCTTTGGTAATTTGCTGAAACAGTTGGTCGTAAAGGCTAAAGCCATCATAGCTATAGGGCTCATTTAGCTCCGCTACTTTCAGCTCCTGCTGGCGGCGCATAAAATAATTCATCAAAAACTCGTACTGCTTAATATCCAGCAATTGCCGACAATCCACCTTGCCACCTTTTTCTCTATTGCACGAACCTGCGCGAACTTTGCCATTTTACGCTGCCAAAGCACGAAAGATTCATCACATTTTCTGATTAACACAATTTTATTTATTCACTTTAATTAATAATGAGAACCGCTATCATTTACTTAAGCAGATGATTCGGGAGACCCGTTATGATTAAAACCATTACCTTTGCCATTATGCATTTTAGTATTGCCTTTGGCGTAACTTACCTGATCACCGGTGATTTGGTGTTAGGCGGTCTGGTGGCCATTATCGAGCCAGCCGTTAACACTGTGGGCTACTTCTTTCACGAGAAAATCTGGCAGAAGTTTGATCGGAAAAAAGCACCCGCAACACCGTTATTAACTAAAGGTTTTATCAAGTTATAGCCGTGCTGCTGCGATTATGCAGCAGCAAAGCGTTAAAACCGCTATACTAGCCGCTATTTGATTGTAATAAGGCAAAAATAGCGATGATGTCACTGGGTACCCTTAATACCCTAACCGTAAAGAAACAGGTTAAGTTCGGTTTTTATTTAGATGGCGAAAGCTGGGGCGAAATTTTACTGCCCAACAATGTCGCGCCCGCGGGTTTACAGCCAGGCCAGCAACTGAATGTGTTTCTGTATCTCGACTCCGAAGATCAATTAATAGCCACTACCGAGCGTCCGAAAGTGATGGTAGGTCAGGTTGCTTATTTACCGGTCGTCGCCAGCACTAAAGTCGGTGCTTTTTTAGATTGGGGCCTGAAAAAAGATTTGTTGGTGCCCTTTAGTGAACAACAAATTCCACTAAAAGTCGGCCAGCACTATCTGGTGTATTGCTATGTTGATGTCAGTAACCGGATTGTCGCCTCAACCAAGCTGGATCGCCATCTGCATAAAACCGCTGCGCCCTATAAAGAGGGTGACAAGGTGGAAGTGATTATCAGTGAGCAGACCGATCTCGGTTACAAAGCCGTCGTTAATCATCAACACTTTGGCGTGTTATATAAAAATGAAGTATTTAAGCCACTGCGCCGCGGTGACAAGCTGACCGCTTATGTGGTGAAGGTTCGTGATGATGGTAAGCTCGATTTACGGCTGAACAAAGCGACCTTTGAGCAAGCTAACGTGCTGGGTAACCAGATCTTAAAGCAGTTAAAAGCGAACGGCGGCAAACTGGCGTTAACCGATAAGAGCGCGCCGGAGCTGATTTATCAGCAGTTTGGCGCCAGCAAGAAAGCCTTTAAACAAGCTATCGGTACCTTATACAAAGAGCGCAAAATTGTAATCACTGAGCAAGGTTTGCTATTAGTGCCGGAACAACCGGCTACTAACGCCTGACAGGGTTAGTATTAAACAACAACGCCGGCAATAATGCCGGCGTTGTTGTTTTGTTGCTTCTTTAAAGTGGGTTAAAACACACTGCGGTTCTGTGGTTTACTGAGCACTAAATGCACCGCACTGGTGGCGCGCTCGCGAAAGCCGCCTTCGCAGTAACACAGGTAAAAATGCCACAACCGGATAAAATTATCGTCATAACCCAGCTGATGCACCGCATCACGCTGCGCCATAAAATTATCACACCAGTCTTTTAAGGTTCTGGCGTAATCAAAACCAATATCCTGTACCTGACGGATCACCAGATCAGTTTTATTGGCTACGGCACTGGCCATCCGGCTAATTGAGGGTAAACAACCGCCCGGAAAAATATAGCGTTTAATAAAGTCGACCTCACGTACATACTGTTGATAACGATGATCGACCATCGTAATCGCTTGCAGCACCATAATGCCGTCCGGCTTTAACAAGCTGCTACACTTTTCAAAGTAGTTATCCAGGAAATCATCGCCGACGGCTTCGATCATTTCTATTGAGACTAACTTATCGTATGTACCGGTTAGTAAACGATAGTCTTCAAATAGTAAGGTGATTTTATCCTGCAGGCCAAGCTCAGCTATCCGCGCCTTAGTATAATCATATTGTTGCTGTGAAATCGTGGTGGTGGTGACTTTACAACCATAGTGCTGGGCGGCATAGATCGCCATACTGCCCCAACCGGTACCAATTTCAAGCAGGTGATCAGAGGCTTTTAACTGCAAACGTTCACAGATCTGCTGTAACTTATGCTGTTGTGCCTGCTCTAGTGAACTGTCTTCAGCCGGATATACCGCACTGGAATACATCATGCTCGGATCCAGAAACAGCTGATACATGGCATTACCCAGGTCATAATGGGCAGCAATATTGCGTCTGGACTGTGAAATCGTGTTGCGGTTACGGAAATTCAGCAGCTTAAGCATTGGCCGGCTTAAGCGCGCCCAGGTCGAGTCCATCTTATCCAGAACATCAAGGTTACGAGCAAAGATTTGCACCAATGCGGTTAGGTTATCGCAGCGCCAAAAACCGTGAATATAGGACTCCCCGCCCCCTACTGAACCAGCCAGCACCAGTTTTTGATAAAAAGCCGGATCGGTGACCGTAATAGTCGTGTTTAATTCGGCATCAGCATCACCAAACTGCTGTGCTTCACCGGCTTCTATTACGGTAATACTGCCATGGCGTAACTGACTTAAAAAATTCAGGGTAAATTTGCGACACAGCCGGTCAAACCAGCCTAAATTATCAAACACCGCTTTTTCGCTTAGCGATAAACTCATGACTCAGAACCTCGGGATTTAGGGTGGGCATACACCGGAACGCGTTTTATCAAAAGCTTCAATGCCTGCCAGTAGATACGACTCATAATCTGTACGCTTTGCCACGGCTGCCGGATCAGGATCCGCCGTCGTACCGCCTGGGTCAGCGCAAAGCGTTGTAATTTAAACCAGGCGCTAAATACCGCCTGCTGCTGCTTTAAATTGGTAATACTGCAAAACAGCTGCTCAGTGGGCGCCTCAATTTGCCAGCGATATTCCATATCCAGCGGATTAAAGGGCGACACATGAAAGGCTTTTTGATGCTGATACTGCTGCTGTTCGCTACTTAGCGTTTGCAAATAATAGTGCCGCTCATTCCACGGCGTATTGGTAACTTCACAGAGCAAATAACGCAACTCACCACTGTCGTTATAACAGTAGTACAAGGTCAGCGGGCTAAAATAAAGCCCCCAACTGGCCAATGGTGACAGTAAAAACACCTTGGCAATTGGCTCAATACCCCCCAGCAGCTGCACCTTATCGCGTACCGCCTGCGCTAAATCAGCATCACCCGCCAGATAATCGGCACGGCGAAAACTAATAGCGCCGAAACGTTCAGCCTGAATCCCCACCGCGGTTAAGCTGGCAGGGTTCAGTTGGCTGCAGTCCAGCCAGTAGGCAGCATAGGGATAATCAAAACCATGCTGCTTTGGCAAAAAGCGTTTATGACCGACCCGGCCACAATAGACAGCGTGACCGGGCTGCATCAATAGTCCACTCCCAACAGGGCGGCAACGTCAACTGCGCTACGGGCGCCATCTTCATGAAAGCCGTTATACCAGTAGGCACCACAGAAATAGCTATGCCGCTGACCGTTAATTTGGCTGCGTTGCTGCTGACAAGCCAGGGTCATATGGTTGTACACCGGGTGGGCATAGTGATAGATCCCCAAAATCTTATCCTTAGCAATATGTTGCGTATTATTCAGCGTAACACAAAAGGTAACTGGTGCCTGCAAACGCTGCAGAATATTCATATTGTAAGTCAGGGTAGCGCGATCGCTATGCTGGCTGTCCAGATTATAGTTCCATGAGGCCCAAGCGGCTTTACGCACCGGCAACAAAGAGGTATCGGTATGCAACACCACCTCGTTTTCCTGATAGGCAATACCGCCGAGAATTTGCTGCTCCTCGTTACTCGGATCCTGTAACAGCTTTAATGCCTGATCGCTATGGCAAGCAAACACGACTTTGTCATACTGCTCGATATGACCGTCCGCAAATTGAATGGTCACCCCGTTGTCATCCCGGCTTACACCCTTGATTTGCTGATTTAAACGAATGCTATCAGTGCCCGCCTTGGCCAGCAGCGCGTCAACATAGCTTTTGGAGCCGCCTTTAATGACCGCCCACTGTGGCCGCTCATTGACATTCAGCAGACCGTGATTGTTAAAGAAGCGCAGGAAAAAGCGCACCGGAAATTTTGGCATTTCGGTCAAACCGGCTGACCAAATCGCCGCGCCCATCGGCATTAAATAGTTATCGCGAATACCTTTACCAAAGCCATGTTTATCCAGAAAGGTACCGAGATCCAAATCCAGATCCGCATGATCTTCAGCAACCAACTGCTTACCAAGCTTGTTAAAGCGCACAATCTCCAGCAGCATTTTCCAGAACGAAGGACGCAGGATATTTCGCTTCTGCGCAAACAATGAGGCGAAGTTATTGCCGTTATATTCCAGATTATGTTGGGTATTTTTAACGGAAAAGCTCATCTCAGTAGGCAGCGATGCAACACCGAGTTCGGCAATAAACTTATTAAATACCGGATAGGTCCAGTTATTAAACACAATAAAACCGGTATCGATAGGATAGGTTTTACCCTGATATTCCACCAGCTTGGTCGCGGTATGGCCACCCAGATAATCATTGGCTTCCAGCAAGGTCACCTGGTATTTTTGCTTCAGTAAATACCAGCTGAGCATACCGGCGATACCGCCACCTATTACTGCTATACGCATAAGATCCCTTATGAAATACTTATCATTAATTTAAGCGACATAAGCTGCGAACATCAGCTCGCAGCGATTTTTTGTTTAACCTGCCGGGTTAACCAGCCCAACAGCGGAATATGCTGATAGACCATTTCAGTCAGATCATAGTAATCGCGGTGATAACAAATCCGGCCATCCTGCCAGGCCAGCTCGGTGCTACCGTGCACCAGAATTTCCTGCCCTTTGGCAAAGGCCGGGTGACTAAAGCGCATCTGCCAGCTTAGAAAGCCCCGCTCGCCCTGACACAGGCCGCTTACCGGCGTAAAGCGGGCATAATTTAAGCGCTGATAACCATGAGCCAGATATTGTTGTAACGCAGAGCGGCTATTAATTTCATGCACCGGATCAATAAACTGTACCTGTTCCGCATAATAGTCAGCGATGGCATCCAGACCATTAGCAGACAGACTGTTATAAAAATCTAAAAACGCTTGTAGTTTAGGGTCAAGCATCGACTGCCTCCGCCGCCTTACCTTTTACTGCCGCAAACAGCTCCAGCGTCTGTTTACGGGCCTCATTATGATCAACTATTGGCTTTACGTAGCCTTTGGGGGTGACCAGCCGGTGCGGCCAATGTAAATCCTTGCCAGTTTTCGCCGAGAGCTCTGGCACAAATCGCCGGATAAAGTCACCGCTAGGGTCAAAACGCTCACTTTGGGTAACCGGATTAAAGATCCGGAAATAAGGTGCGGCATCCGTGCCGGTAGACGCAGCCCATTGCCAACCGCCATTATTGGCAGCAAAGTCACCATCGAGCAGCTTTGACATAAAATATTGCTCGCCCCAGCGCCAATCAATATGTAAATCCTTAACCAGAAAGCTGGCAGTAATCATCCGCAGCCGGTTATGCATCCAGCCGGTTTGATTCAGCTGGCGCATGGCGGCATCCACGATCGGATAACCGGTTTCACCGCGACACCAGGCAGCAAAGCGTGCCTGCTCGTTTGGCCATTGGATCAGATCGGTCTCTGCCTGAAACGCGCGGTGTTTGATTAAGTGAGGAAAGGCGACCAGGATATGCTTATAAAAATCACGCCAAATCAGCTCAGACAGCCAGACCGCCGCGCCGCTTTTCTCCTGCCACAGTGCCTCTTTAGCCTCCAGTTGCAGCCGGGCGACACACTGCTGTGCCGATATCACACCGATGGCTAAATAAGGCGATAACTGTGAGGTACCATCGATCGCTGGGAAATCCCTATCCTGCTGATAAGCGCTGACCCGCTGCTGACAAAAATTGCGCATCCGCGTCAGGATCTCCGCTTCGCTAACCGGCCAGTCACTTGAGCTCTGATCCGGCGCTTGCATCGGCGCTAATGCCGGTAGCGACAATGTGTGTTCCATCTGCAGCGTAGGCTTCGGATAACACTGAATACCATCGGACGCCAGGCGCTGTAACCAGTTGCGCTTAAAGGGGGTAAAGACCTTATAGATCTCGCCTTGCTGGGTGCGGATACTGCCAGGCGGCATAATGCAAAGCCGGTCAAACCAATGTGCGGCGACACCCTGCTGTGCTAATAAGGCGCTAACCTGCTGGTCGCGGCGCTGCTCGCGCAGTTCATATTCAACCTGCGCATACAGTGCCTTAACACCAAGCGGCAATAGCGCTGCGATTAATGGCGCGCAGCTGGCATAGTCACTGCCTTCCACCGCCAGCAGAGGAATATTCAACGCCGCCAGCTCTGTTTGCATCGCCTGCACGCGACGGCGCAGCAGATCCTGACGCAGCGGCGCCATCTGATGCGCATTCCAGCTTAGTGGTGTCGCGATAAACAGCGCCAGCACAGTGCCCTTGTCGTGCGCTGCAGCACTGCAGGCGGTATAGAATGCCTGATTATCATAGACACGCAAATCATGTCTCAGCCAGACCAGATGTACAGGTGTTTGCATCAGGCGCGTAATCCTAATTGTTCCGGATAAGGGGCAAAGTAACTTTGCTGTTGTAAGTATTGGTTTGGATAGCGCCGCAGATGATGCTGTAATAAGGTCACCGGCGCTAACAGTGGTACGAAGCCGCGGCGGTAGCGATCAATCAGTTCGCTTAATTCAGCACGGCTGGCTGGCTCCAGCACTTTCTTAAAAAAGCCCTGTAAATGTTGCAGCACATTGGTATGTTGTTTACGGCTGGCAATTTGCCGCATCGCCTGCATTAACTCCGTCAGATAGCGCAGCTGCAACTCTTGCGGCTGAAATAACTTAGCTTCAGCGACCAGACGCCCCAGCTGCCGGTATGCTTGCGGACTATGCGCCAACAGCTGGAATTTATAGCGGCTGTGAAACGCCACCAACTTACCAATACTAAAGCCATCGCGCATACTTTGCTGGTAGTCATAACAGGCAAAAACCCGGGCGATAAAATTCTCCTTTAACGCCGGATCCAGCAAGCGGCCATCTTCCTCCACCGGTAACCAGGGATAATGCTGCATCAGCTGCCGGGTATAAAGCCCGACCGCTTGTTTCCCCAGGTTGTTACCTTCAACATCATAAAGTTTTACCCGCTCCATGCCACAGCTTGGTGACTTGGCGCAAACAATATAACCACTTAGATCTGCCAGCTGCGGCAGCAGCTTAGCGGTGAACCTCAGCATCTGCTCGGTGTAATCCAGACTATTATCACGGGTTTGTACTAAACGGATCTGCTGCTCAGCATTATACTGCAGGCGAATTGGCGGGCGCGGCACACTCATGCCAATGGCTTGCTCCGGACACACCGGCACATACTCAACCAGGGGCTTTAACTGCTGCGTACAAAAGGTTGAAGCTTTATGCCCGCCGTCAAAGCGGACTTGCGCGCCCAGCACACAGGCACTGATGCCAATTTTTACTGCCATATTCTTTAACTCATAACTGACTTGTTTTCTTTACAGCACCGTAGTGCAAACGGATCAATCATCTTGAAAAAAAGCAAAAAAAAACGGTAGTTAGTTACCTAACTACCGTCTCTGTCGAAGATACAGCCCTACTTCTTACTGGTGCCTGTCTCAACCCGCGACTTTAATTTCTGTCCCGGGCGGAAAGTCACCACGCAGCGGGCCGAGATCGGAATGTCTTCACCGGTTTTCGGATTGCGTCCCGGTCGTTCATTCTTCACCCGCAGGTCGAAATTACCAAAGCCGGAAAGCTTAACCTGTTCGCCCGACTCCAGTGCCGTCCGGATTTCTTCAAAAAAAGCTTCCACTATCAGCTTGGCATCGCGTTTGCTCACGCCAAATTTGGTAAACAGACGTTCTGCTAAATCAGCTTTGGTAAGCGCCATCTTTAATCCCTCAACGTTGCGTCGAAATCATCTTTAAGCACGCTAACCACTTGATTTACCACTTGTTGGATATCTTTATCCTCAAGGGTACGCGCCTTATCCTGCAAGGTCAGCGCGATCGCCAGTGACTTAAAGCCGTCTGCGACACCCTGACCGGTGTATACGTCAAACAATTTTAGGTCAACTAACTGATTTACGCCAACTTTTTTTATACTAGCAACAATATCGGCAAAATGCACATCAGATTTCACGACAATCGCCAGATCGCGACGGTTCGCCGGATACTTCGACAGCTCCTGCGCCTGTACTATATGCCGCTCGCCAAGTGCAGCCAGTTCTAATTCAAACAGATAGGCTTTGCCTTTGATCCCCAGCTTGCGCTCGGCTTCCGGATGTAAGGCCCCCAGATAACCTGCCGCCTGATCATTGACCCACACTTGCGCGGTTTGCCCCGGATGCAGTGCACTGTGCTCAGCGGCACTAAAGCGTACCTGCTCATTGGCTGACAGTAAGCCCAATAAGGCTTCTACATCGCCTTTGATATCAAAGAAGTCTACTGGCCGCTCAGCAATACTCCAGTGCTCATTGGCCAGTGAACCGACAATCACACCGCCAATCACCGGTACCTGACGCACACCACCTTCTGCTGTCGCATCAGGAATAAACTTCAGGCCATATTCAAATAAGCGTAAACGGTTTTGCTGCCGGCTTTGGTTATATTGCACGGCCTGCAGTAAACCTGGCCACAGGTTAAGCCGCATTGCCGACATATCGGCTGAAATCGGGTTGGGCAATACCAACGCATCTACGCCCGGGAACAGGCTTTGCTGGACCTTAGGATCGACAAAGCTATAAGTGATGGCTTCCTGATAACCACGGTCAACCAGTAGCTGGCGCATGGTGTCAACACTTAAGGCGGCTTCTTTAAAGCTGCGCATTTTCAGGGCAGCTACCGGCGCAACATTCGGAATATTGTTATAGCCATACACCCGCGCCACTTCTTCAATCAGATCTTCAGCGATACTGATATCAAAGCGATAGCCCGGTACCAGAACCTGCCAGCCGTCCACTGTCTCAGTGACCTTTAAACCCAGCCGGCTTAGAATATCGCTGACTTCTGTTTTCGCGATCTGATGCCCCAGAATACGGTCAAGCTTAGCTTCCGTTAACAGGATCGGCGCTTTTTGTGGTAAATGCTCAGGCGCCACCGCTTCGACCACCGGACCGGCTTCGCCACCGACAATTTGCAGTAACAGCGCCGTTGCCCGCTCCATCGCCGTGCGTTGCAGCTCAGGATCAACACCGCGCTCATAACGATGTGACGCATCGGTGTGCAAACCGTATTGCCGTGCTTTACCAGCAATCAGCTGCGGTGCAAAGAAGGCGCTTTCCAGGAAAATATCCGTCGTTTCCGCCGTTACACCACTGTGCAAGCCACCGAAAATACCGGCCATCGCCAGTGCTTTCTGCTGGTCGGCGATCAGTAAGGTGTTGTCTTGCAGCGTGACCTCGTTGCCATCGAGTAACGTCAGTTTTTCACCGCTGTGAGCAAAGCGCACCTGAATATCACCGTCCAGCTTCGCCAGGTCAAAGGCATGCATCGGATGACCGAGCTCCAGCAGCACATAGTTGGTGACATCCACTACCGGATCAATACTACGGACACCACAGCGGCGCAGTTTTTCGGTTAACCACAGCGGACTTGCGGCACTGAGATTAACGTTACGGATCACCCGACCTAAATAACGTGGGCAAGCCGCCGGTGCCAGTAACTGAATGGCTTTGCTATCACTGATACTGGCTGGCACCGCGCTAATTTCCGGCTCACAGACGCTCAGTTTATTCAGTACTGCGACTTCCCGCGCCAGACCCTTTATGCCCAGGCAGTCGGCACGGTTTGGCGTTAGGTCTACTTCGATACTCAAATCATCCAGCGCTAAATATTGGCGCAGATCCTGACCAATGGGCGCATCGGCCGGTAACTCAATAATACCGTCTGAATCATCCGCCATGCCAAGCTCAGAGAACGAACACAGCATGCCATGTGATGGCTGACCGCGTAACTTAGCCTGTTTAATTTCAAAGTTACCCGGTAACACGGCACCAACGGTAGCGACAGCCACTTTAAGACCAAGACGGCAGTTTTTGGCGCCACAAACGATATCCAGCAGCTCGGCGCCACCGATATTTACTTTAGTTACCTGCAGTTTATCCGCTTCCGGATGCTTACCACACTCGACGACTTCGCCCACTACCACACCGTGGAAATCACCAGCAACCTTGTCCATGCCGTCCACTTCCAGACCGGCCATCGACAACTGTTCAGATAAGGCTGTGCTATCCAGTGCCGGATTCACCCATTCCCGTAACCAGGATTCACTAAATTTCATTGCTTGCTACTCCGCTTATCTGAACTGCTTTAAGAAACGAACATCATTTTCGAAGAAGGCGCGCAGATCGGTCACACCGTAGCGCAACATCGTCAGCCGCTCTACACCCATACCAAAGGCAAAACCGCTATACACTTCAGGGTCGATGCCGACCGAGCGCAACACATTCGGGTGCACCATACCGCAGCCCAATACCTCCAGCCATTTGCCATTCTTACCCATCACATCCACTTCGGCGGATGGCTCAGTAAAGGGGAAGAACGACGGCCGGAAACGGATTTTTAAGTCTTCTTCGAAGAAGTTATGTAAAAAGTCATGCAGGATACCTTTGAGCTCGGTAAAGCTGACATTTTTATCCACCATCAAACCTTCCACCTGGTGGAACATCGGGGTGTGAGTCATGTCGTAATCGTTACGATACACGCGGCCGGGTGAAATAATCCGCAGTGGTGGCTGTTGCTGCTCCATAGTACGGATCTGCACACCCGAGGTCTGGGTGCGCAACATCAGCTTCGGATTAAAATAAAAGGTATCGTGATCGGCCCGAGCCGGGTGATGCTCCGGAATATTCAGCGCATCAAAGTTGTGGAAATCGTCTTCAATTTCCGGGCCCTGCTTGGTTTCAAAACCCAGCTCAGCGAAAAAGCTTTCGATCCGCGCTATAGTGCGGCTGACCGGATGCAGACCACCTTGCTCCAGAGTACGGCCTGGCAGGGTAACATCAATTTTTTCCTGTGCCAGCTTGGCCAGTAATTGGGCTTGCTGCAGCGCATCACGCTTCTCATTCAGCGCGTCCTGAACCTGCTGCTTTAACTCGTTAATATGCTGGCCGGCCAGCTTACGCGCTTCCGGATCCATCGCGCCTAAAGATTTCAGCAGCTCAGTAATGCTGCCTTTTTTGCCCATAAAGGTTACGCGAACCTCTTCCAGAGCCGGAATATCGTTAGCCGCAGCTACTGCGGCCAGCGCTTCTTGTAATATCGCTGACAGGTTCATGGTTATCCTCAGTGTCACCAGGATTGATCAATTTCAAAGCCGCTAATCATACAATAAAAAGCAGCCGGCACGCAGTGCACGTTAAGGATTTTTTTGGACTTTTTCAGTAAAACGGCGTTTAACCAGCTTGCAGGGTTTCGCGGATAAAGGGGATGGTCAGTTTACGCTGATGCACGATGGAAGCTTTATCCAGCCGATCCAGGATACTGACCAATGAGCGGATATCCCGATCATGATGGTTCAGCAGATAACGCGCCGCTTCATCCGGCAACTCAATACCGCGCAAGCGGGCTTTTTGTTGCAGCAGTTTCTGTTTATCGTCATCACTTAATAACCGCAACTGAAAGCTGGTACAGGCATGTAAGCGCGATACCAGATCCGGCAAGGTAATACCCAGCTGTTGTGGTGCCTGATTACCGACAATGATCAGGGCTTTGCCCTGCTCGACCAGGCGGTTGTAGAGATCAAAAATTGCCACTTGCCAGTGCAGCTCGCCGGCAATGGCCTGGATATTATCCAAACAGACCAAATCCAACTGCTCCAGATTATCCAGCAGCCGGGGACTGAGCTCTGCCATATTCTCTAATGTCAGTAATTGACTGGTGAGGCCCTGCTCCTGCGCCTGCACACAAGCGGCATACAGCAAATGCGATTTGCCGCTGCCACTGGCACCGAACAGATAAACCGGTGCCTGGCCAGCGGGTTGGCGCAGGTAATGCTTTAAAAAATTGACCGCCGGGCTCTCTGCCGCCGCATAGAAGCTATCCAGGGTTTCATCCTCTGGCAGCGTCACCGCCAGCGTAAACTGCAATGGCTGCATTCAGGGACGGGTTAGCTGATAAACGGCCAGGGGCGCATCTGTAACCACCGGCGCCGGGTTAGCCCAGTCGAAAGCTGGTGGCGCACTATTGTCAGTTAACAGCTGCAGGCTGGGTTCAAAGTTAAGCAGTTGCAGTAATTGCGCTGGTGATACCTGAATCGTCAACTGCAGCTCGGTTTGTTGCTGGCCCTGACTGAGTAGTTTTACCTGCTTAATGCCCAGGGTTGCAGCCAAGGTCCGCTCCAACAGCACTACATCTCGCAAACTGCCGGTACCCTGCACCTGGATCCGCACCTGCTGCTCGGCCGCCGGATCCAATAAAATGGCATATTGCCGTGCCAACTGCTGACTGAGTAAGGCGGCATAATCGCGCAGTAAGCTCTGTTGATCGGTGCCGGTTAGCTCATCACGCTGTTGTTGTCCGGCCTGCTGGCGGATCGCTGTCAGGCGCCACTCGGTATCGCTGCTCTGCTCTAGTAATAACAGCACCACTTCATTAACCCGATAACGACTGCTGGCCAATAAAATCGGCTCCCAGAAGCCGCCCCAGACGTCATTTTCGGTTAGGTTTAATAAGTCATCGATATCATAAAGCGGCAAGGTTAAAGGTAGTGCGTGCTCAGCCATCACCTGGGTCAGAGCTTGCAGCCAGGGATCATCACTCTGCCGCACAAAACGACGCTCGCTGCCGGCTTGCTCAACGATCCAGAACAACATTTCCGGCCGCTGACCGCCCCAGATCGGGATCTGAAGTTGCTGCAGCAAAGTACGGATCCGCTCGGCATCCAACAGTACCCGCACCCTGTTACCGGCTTCGCCTCTGACGGCTTCAAACTGTTTCACATAGCTGGCGGCATTATTCAGCTCAGCACGTAGCTCGGCACGCTGCATAATATCCGGGTTACCAGTGACCCGAGCCAGGATCTGCGTCAGTGCTTCCCGTTGCCATTGTTGCTGAGTTTGCTCGGCACTCACTTCAGCCTGATACAGCTCAGGCTTAGCCATTACAGCGCTGCTGAACAGCAACCAACTGCTTAACAGCACACACCAAATTTTCTGCACCATGCACACTCCTGTTTTCTTTACTTCAGCAACGGTGTTACAGACTAGCTAAGCACGATAGAATAAAGCCACCTGACGGTGGCTTTATTCTGACGGTATTACCCGAGATTCACGCCTAAGCGTTGCGCCACTTCCTCGTAGGCTTCAACTACGCCGCCAAGGCCTTGGCGGAAGCGATCCTTATCCAGTTTTTTGCGGGTTGCTTTATCCCACAGCCGGCAACCGTCTGGCGAGAACTCATCACCCAGCACGATTTGGCCCTTAAACAAACCAAATTCCAGTTTAAAGTCAACCAGCAGCATACCGGCCGCATCAAACAGCGCAGATAATACTTCGTTAGCTTTGTAGGTCAGACGCTTCATTTCTGCCAGTTGTTCCGCCGTGGCCCAGCCGAAGGACACCGCCAGTGACTCATTGACCATAGGGTCGTGCAGCGCGTCGTTCTTTAAAAACAGCTCAAAAGTCGGTGGCGTTAACTGCTGGCCTTCGCTGACACCCAGACGACGCACTAAAGAACCGGCAGCATAATTGCGGATCACGCACTCTACCGGAATCATCGTTAATTTTTTTACCAGTACTTCATCGTCACTCAGTAACTGCTCGGCTTGCGTCGGGATCCCGGCCTGCTCCAGCTTTTGCATGATAAAGAAGTTAAACTTATTGTTGATCATGCCTTTGCGATCGAGCTGCTCAATACGCTCACCATCAAAGGCTGAGGTATCGTTGCGAAAGTGTAATACCAGCAGATTCTCATCTGTGGTGTGATACACAGTCTTGGCTTTTCCACGGTACAGCTCTGTTGTCTTTTGAACCATTTTTTACTCCGGACGGCGGGCACTGAAAATCAGGCGCAAAGTATAATGGGCTTTGGCCTGTTCGCAAATGACTTTTTCACCGCAGCTTAGAATTCTAAGCCGGCAGCGCGGATTGCCGCCACCATAGGTTCATACAACGCAGAAACCAGTGCCGGCGGCAGTGGCTCGCCACTCTTGTCCTGCCAGGAAATCGCCGTACCTGTGCCGTTGTGGCGACTCAGCACTAACTGATATTCACCATCCTCCAGCGGCAGGCTCAGCGGCGCATCCCGGAAGGTAATAGTGCGCCAGATGCCGCGTGTTGGTTTGGTATAGCTGACATAATAGGTCAGCACCGAGCGGTCAAAATCCGTTACCGTCAGGTTTAATTCCGGGAATAACAACTCCAGCTGTGACCAGGTCACATCTGTTGGCTGGCGTGTGATCAGCGCCGGGTTACCCGCCTGATCCAAGCCCGGCTCCAGCGATACTTCCGCTACGGCCAGACGTTGCTCACGGGCAGCTTGCACTTCGGCAATCGCAACCTGATTAATAATGCGGTTTAATACGTTCACTTCGTTAGCCTTGGCGTCCTGAACGCTGAGTTGTTCACCGGCGACAAAATATTGATGTTCCAGTAATGTCGAGGTCATGCTCAATGAGCGGCCATGTGGCCGCGGCGCCAACTCAATTTGGTAGCGAACCTGATCAACCGGATTCTCACTCTTCCATAACCAGAAGCCTGAGCTACGTGAACGCTGGATCCAACCGGTTTCATAACGTAAGCCGGCGTCGTCGAGTTGGGTCAACTCAACCTGTTGTGCCGCAAAAAAATCCCGTAATTGTTGCTGAATAAAGGGCAATAAATCGCCGGTAAGATCGTTACGTTCAAACCACACCCGCGACAGTTTTTCTTCCTCTTCCAACCGGCTGCTACTGGCGGTAGCCAGGATCAAGGTAGGTGGTTTCTTGTTAGCGAGCTGACCCGATACCGGTGCCACCGCAGGGATATCAAAAGCAGCAGGCTGATTCGGTTTGGCTAAACCTTCAGGAATACGCAAACTAACCTGCGAGGTACTTGGGGTTTCTGTTGTTTCTTTGTCAAAAAAGGCGCAGCCACCTAACAGCACGCTGACCGCCACACATCCTTTAGCCCACTTTTGCACCTATACTACTCCTGCTTCTCAATACCGGCTTGTTGTAATGCCTGTTCGATTGTACTTTGATAAATTGGTTCCAACTGCGTCAACGGCAAGCGCAGAAAATCTGACTGGATCAGCCCCATCTGCAGCAAAGCCCACTTGGTTGGGATCGGGTTGGATTCGATAAAAAGATCGCGATGTAACGCCTGCAGCCGGCTATCCAGTGCTTTAGCCGTTGCGGCATCACCCTGCGCCGCAGCACGGCAAATTGCTGCCATCGCCGCCGGTGCGACATTGGCAGTCACCGAGATCACGCCATGACCACCTTGTAACATAAATTCGGCGAAACTGGCATCATCACCGCTGAACAACAAAAAGTCGGCCGGACACAGGGCCTGCAACTCAGCCAAACGGGCCAGCGAGCCCGTTGCTTCTTTAATACCGACGATATTAGGCACCTTCGCCAGCTCGGCAACCGTTTCGGCTTTCAAGTCGACACCGGTCCGCCCTGGCACGTTATATAAGAAAATCGCTTTATCAGTAGCCGCAGCTACCGCCTGAAAATGCGCCAGCATGCCTTTTTGGGTTGGCTTGTTGTAAAAAGGCGTAACAGTAAGATAACCGTCTATCGGAAGATCAGCAAAAAACCGGGTTTTCTCAACCGCCTCAGCAGTCGACATAGCGCCGTTTCCGACCAACACCGGGATCCGTCCGGCAACCTGCTGACACACCTGCTTTAATGCCGCATGCTGCTCTGTCAGACTCAGCGTCGCGGCTTCACCTGTGGTTCCCATAATGACCAGACCATCGCTACCCTGCTTCAGGTGAAAATCGACCAGTGTGTGTAAACTGTCATAATCTACCTGCCCCTGTGCGGTCATGGGGGTGATCAGTGCAACGAAACTACCTCTGAACATCTTAAGTTGGCTCCACGAATAAATTTACGGCCGCCTATGTTAAAGACAGAACCCCGGAAACACAAGGAGACTGTTTACCGGCTTGCATTGCCGCTTCGAGCAGTGACTTTAGATGACACTATGCTAAACTGCGACACCTTTATTTCCAGCGACACCATAGGAAAACTATGCCCCAACAACTGGTTGTGACCGCCATTGGCCCAGACCGCACCGGCATTGTCAGTAAACTGGCGCGACTGGTTACCGAATGTAACTGCAATATTATTGATAGCCGGATGGCGATCTTTGGTAGTGAGTTTACCTTTATTATGCTACTGGCCGGCGATCTGGCCGCCATCAGCCGCATTGAGCATTTATTACCCGCTCTGGGTTTAGAGCTTGATCTGACTACCATGACCAAACGTACAACTGGCCGTCCGCGCACCCAGGTGGTGGCGCATTACGTGTTGGACTACAGCGGGCCAGATCGGGTTGGTACACTCGGCGCCATTACCGGTTTGCTGGCCAGCCACAATATTTATATCGGCTCACTGCAATCTGAAACCTTTACCGAGCAAGATAAAATAATGATGCACACCCAGATGACGCTGGAACTACCCGAAGGCGTGAACGCCAGCATTATCGCGACAGAATTAACCGGTTTAATGCAACAACTTGGCCTGAGTGGACACTTTCAGGCCCAACAATAAGGATACATTATGCAAACACTGACTGCCGGCCAGCAGGCGCCAGATTTTACTCTGCCCGATCAACAGCAACAACCAACCAAGCTGTCAGCCTTACTGCAACAAAGCAGAGTGTTACTGTATTTTTACCCGAAAGCGATGACCCCAGGTTGCACAGTACAAGCTTGTGCGCTGCGCGACAGCAACGCCGAACTACAGGCGCTCGGTGTCACTGTGGTCGGTATCAGCACTGATGCCCCCGCCAAACTTGCCAAGTTTGCCCAGCGCGATCAGCTTAATTTTCTGCTGCTCGGCGATGAAACGCATCAGGTTGCCGCAGCCTTTGGTGTTTGGGGCCCTAAGAAATTTATGGGCAAAGAGTATGATGGCCTGCATCGTGTCAGTTTCCTGATCAATCAGGACGGCAGCATCGCTAAGGTATTTGATAATTTTAAAACCAGTAACCATCACCAGGTGGTGCTGGACTACCTGAAGTCTTAATTCGCCGCTAAACCGGGTCAAGTTACCGGATCTTGCTTGGGCAGCAGTTCACCCTGCTGCTAGTATCTGAAACGATATCAACTGGCAGCCTGGCTGCTCGCAACAGGAGCTGAATATGAACAAGACGCTACGTCTCTCACTACTCTCTTTAGGTTTACTCGTCACCTCACTAAGCGCAGTGGCGCAACAGCTGAACACCGAAAAGGCCACACTGCAAATGGATACCGTAGCAACGGGTCTGGAACATCCGTGGGGATTAGCCTTTTTACCAGACGGTCGCATGCTGGTCACCGAACGTAACGGCAATCTTCGTTATGTCAGCGCCAATGGCGAGCTGAGCAAGCCGTTAACGGGTGTTCCTACCGTACTGGCCGCTGGTCAGGGTGGTTTGCTGGATGTAATTTTACATCCGGACTTTGCGACCACCCGGCAAATTTATCTTAGCTATACCGAGCCAGGCGCCGAAAATACCAGCAGCACAGCTGTAGCGCTTGCTACCCTGGGTGAGACGGGCCTGAGTGATGTTAAAGTCGTCTTTAGTGCCCAACCCAAGTTCGCCAGCCGGCATCATTTCGGCAGCCGTCTGGTGGTAACGCCGGATCGTAAGCTGTTCGTGACCTTAGGTGATCGCGGTGCCCGGCGCCATGATGCCCAGACCTTTGATACCCATCACGGCAAGGTAGTACGCCTGGAACTGGATGGCCGGATCCCGGCGGATAACCCCTATGTAAAGGACAGCGCGGTGTTGGATGACATCTGGTCTTATGGTCATCGCAATATTCAGGGCGCAGCGCTGCATCCGACGACCGCCGAGCTTTGGACCCATGAGCATGGTCCTCAGGGTGGCGATGAAATCAATATCGCCCGGGCAACACTAAACTATGGCTGGCCGGTGATTACCTACGGTGAAGAATACGGTGGCGGCAAAATCGGCCAAACCGAGAAAGACGGTATGGAACAACCACTGCATAAATGGACACCCTCGATTGCACCAAGTGGTATGGCGTTCTACTTAAGCGACGCTATTCCGGGCTGGCAAAACAACCTGCTGGTCGGCTCGTTGCGGTTCGGGCAACTGGTGCGCTTAGAGCTGGATGGCGACAAAGTCAGTCATGAGGAACGTATTATGATCGGGCAGCGGATCCGCGATGTCCGTCAGGGGCCGGATGGCGCGGTTTATCTGTTAACCGATCAGGCCAATGGCCAACTGTTACGGTTACGGGCTGCCACTAACTGATGCCGGGGCCGCGTCTAAAACCTGTTACCGCCAGCATTATGCTGGCGGTATCATCTGGCGCCCTGGCTCAGACGCCTGAAGTCATTGTTATTACCGCCAATGCCCAGCAGCAACGCTGGCAGGATGCCGCAGCCAGTATCGAAGTCCGCGCTCTGCCCCGCAGTGGCCTGTTAATTGATAGTGGCCAGTTACTGCAGGGTATTCCGGGCTTACAGGTCGACAGCCGGGCGAACTTCGCGCAGGACACCCGGCTGAGTATTCGCGGTTTTGGTAGTCGCAGTGCTTTTGGCGTGCGCGGGATCTATTTGTCACAGGATGGTATTCCAATCTCCGCGCCCGATGGTCAGGGGCAATTATCCAGTGTGTTACTGGATAATATTGCCGAAATCGAGGTGTTACGCGGGCCACTGGCAGTACTTTATGGTAATGGCGCCGGAGGGGTCATTGCCTTACGCACCACAACTGAGGCCACGGCACGCGCCGGGACAGCGCTGGCAGTCAGTCAGCAGCATCAGCAATACCAGTTAGCGGGCCGACAACAGTTCGGCCAGCATCAGCTTAGCCTGGCGGCAAAGCACTTTGAAAGCGATGGCTTTCGCCCGCATTCTGCCGCCCGCAAGCAGCAACTGCAGGGACTCTGGCAAACACAGCTTTCAGACTCGCTAAGCGCCAGTCTGCGACTGGACTTCGCCTATGACCCCTTATTACAGGATCCGCTCAGCCTCACTCCGACACAGTGGCGCGCCGATCCGAAACAAACCGTGAGTCAGGCACAACAATTCGATACCACGAAAAGTACCCGACAACGCCAGCTTAGCCTGGCACTGCAACAAAGCGGTCACAGCCCCTGGCAACTGGCGCTATGGCGCGGTGAGCGTGAAGTCACGCAACGCCTCGCCTTTACCGGGGCAGCCATTACCTCAGCTGGCGGTGATATTGCACTGGATAGGCAATATCAGGGGGTGAATGGTCAATATAGCTGGCACCTTACAGACGCCCTGCAAAGTACTGTAGGTGGTGCCTGGGTGAGTAGTGATGATGAGCGCCAGGGTTTCGTCAACAATTTTGGGCAACGTGGTGATTTGCGCCGCGATGAAACCAATCTGGCAGAGAATCGCGATCTGTTCTGGCGTTTGCACTGGCAAGCGACAGCTCAGCTAAGTGTCGATGCCGGTTTGCGTTATACTGAGCTGAGTTATCAGATCCGGGACCGCTTTATTCAGGGTGCTAACCCGGATGATAGTGGCCGTAAAAATTACTATCAACAGGCGGCCGCTATGGGCCTGAATTACCGGCTCAATGACGCCTGGTCCTGGTTTATCAGCACAGGTCTGGGGTTTGAAGCCCCGACACTGGCAGAGCTGGCATATAAACCTGAGGGGAGTGGCCTGAATCTGGCACTGCTGGCCAGCGAAAATCGCCAGTGGGAGAGCGGTGTCAAATATGCTGCCGGCAGAGCGCGTTTTAGTGTTAGTGCCTTTAGCATCCGCAGCAGCGATGAGTTACTGGTTGCCAGCTCAGACAACGGCCGTACCAGCTTTCGTAACGCCGGTGCGACCGCCCGCCAGGGACTGGAGTTTTACTGGCAGCAACAACTTACACCGGCCTTATCACAGCACGTCGCCCTAACCTATCTGGATGCACAATTCGATAGTGCCGAACTTGCCGGCAAGCGTATTCCCGGTGTCGCCCGGCTGGATAGCCACTGGCAATTAAGCTGGCAACCCTGGTTAACCAGGCCGCTGTTTCTGGAGTGGACCAGCCGTTACCGCGATCAGATCGCGATTAATGATCAAAACAGCGACTTCGCCCCGGCAAGCCTTAGCTTCGATCTGTCACTGCTCAGCACGCAGCAACTGGGGCAATGGCAAATACGCAGCTGGCTGCAACTGCAGAATCTGACTGATCGTGATAACGTCGGCGCTGTGGTGGTGAATCAGAGCAATGGCCGGGCTTTTGAAAGTGCACCTGGCAGACAGCTCAGTGCCGGTATCAATCTGGATTACTTGTGGTAAGTTGTAGCAAGTCGTGGTAAGCACTTTTTGCTAAGTCGCCTGATAACACCTCAGGTTATGATAAGGCTTAGCAACGCGTCATGAGCATGAGCAGTGCCAAAGCACTGCTTATGCTGCGACAGGAGCCTGTCAGGCGGCAGATTCGGTCGGATGCAGCCGCTCAGACCAGGCTTTGGCCGTCGCTTTGACCAAAGACGCCAACGGGATAGCGAAGAATACCCCCCAGAAGCCGAACAAGCCGCCGAAAAACAGCACCGCCACGATAATATAAACCGGATTAAGATCGACCACTTCTGAGAACAGCAAGGGCACCAGTACATTACCATCCAGCGCCTGAATAATGGCATAAGCCAGCATCAGATAGCCGAATTCCGCAGTAAAGCCCCACTGAAACAGCGCCACCACTGCCACCGGTAAGGTAACGACGGCAGCACCGATATAGGGAATAAGGACGGATAAACCAACCAGGATCCCCAGTAACAGTGCGTAGTTTAACCCAAACAAGTAAAACACCAGATAACTGACGGCGCCGACAATCAGGATCTCCAGCATCTTGCCGCGGATATAGTTCATGATCTGCACGTTCATCTCATGCCAGACCTGGCCAATCAGCTTACGCTCATTGGGCAGAAACTGCACAAAACCACTGATCAGCTGTGCTTTATCTTTTAACATAAAGAATACCATTACCGGCACCAGCACCAGATAAATCAACAACGCTACCAGATTCACCAGTGACGCCAGCGACATCGATAACATCTCTCGGCCAAAGGTCATCACCCGCTCCTCAACCGAGTGCATCAGTAACAGGATTTGTTCATCACTGACCATGCCAGGCAGTAACTCTGGCAGCTCGAGCAAATAGGTCCGGCCCAGCTCAATCATCTGCGGCAAGTCTTTCAGTAAATTCCGGCCCTGATACCAGGCCAGCGGCACTATCCACATTAATACTAATGTCAGTACCCCCATAAACCCCAGCACCACAACGGATGTACTCAGAGTGCGGCTGAATCCCATGCGGCATAATTTTGAAACCGGCCACTCCAGCAGATAAGCAACAGCAATGGACACCAGCACTGGCGCCAGCATCCCGCTTAACCAGTAGATGCCAAGAAAACCCAAAACCAGGATCAGAAATAAAGTCACAACCTGCGGATCAGAAAACTTATTGGTGTACCACTTTTTTAGCCAGTCGAGCATAATCGCCAAAACCTGTAAGTTAAGTGCCTGCCAGTATAACAAGTTCCGCTAAGAATACATCGCTCAGTATTAACAATTCAACGCAGCCATTTTGCGTTCCAACCACCAGTACTATTAGTAAAAATCGTTAGTTGCCTGGGGCGTGTTGACGTTTGCTGCTTAGATTTTGTTCGCACTGGCGGCACTTTGGTCGCGAAACGAGGAACGCAGTTTAGTCATTCTAAATAAGTGACGAGTGCCAAAGAGCAAAGTGTCGCCAGCGCGAACCCTTCGGGCAGCGTTTGGCTGCAAAAACAAGTAGCAAACGTCAACACGCCCTAGCAAGTGATTGAATCGGATAAAGTAGGCAGGTTAGTATGCACCCTGGTTTTTTGTTGCCGAAGCCGCGATTACACTGAACTTAACGCCGGTGACATTGCCAAAGCTTCAGCTTGTAGCAGCATTCTCCGGAGAAAGGGTTGCCTTATTATGCAAAACCCCGCAGTAAAAACGTTTTTTGCCATCTGTTTACTCAGTCTGAGCTCATACGCCCCTTTTGCGCAGGCGCAAAGTCAGTTGCCGGATATTGGTGGTAGCGCCTTCTCCACTCTGACTCCGGAGAAAGAAAAGCAGCTAGGTGATGTCCTGATGCGGCAAACCCGCGGCCGACTGCCGATGGTTTATGACCCGCTGCTCGATGAATATATTAATGCATTGGGTAACCGCCTGGTGGCACGGGCTAATGATGTCAAATTCCCGTTTAAGTTTTACTGGGTTAATAACCGTCAAATTAATGCTTTTGCTACGCTGGGTGGTAATATCGCCTCTCATACCGGCACCCTGGCAGTGGCGGAGAGCGAGAGTGAATTTGCCTCGGTGATGGCGCATGAAATTGCTCACGTTACCCAGCGTCATATTGCCCGCTTTGTCGAAGCACAAAATCAGCGGGCGCCGTTAACCATTGCCAGTTTGCTTGGCGCCATAGTGCTGGCAACCGTTAACCCGGAGGCGGGGATGGCAGCGATGGTAGCGTCACAGGGCGCAGCGCAACAAAGTGCCATTAACTTTACCCGCAGTAATGAACAGGAAGCGGACCGGATCGGCATGACGATCCTGGCAGAAGCGGGCTTTGATCCCAATGCGGTACCGGCATTTTTTGGCCGCCTGGCTGAGCAAAGCCGCTTTGCCAACCAACAGCTGGCATTTTTACAAACGCACCCGCTGTCGCAGGCACGGGTGGCCGATACCCGCTTACGCGCCCAGCAGTTCCCACAGCGTTTTGTACCCGATAGCATGGACTTTACGCTAAGCCAGGCCCGGGTGTTAGCCCGTTATCATCACAATACCCAGGATGCGCTGGTAATTTTCAAGCGCCGGCTGGCTGAACCTGGGGGAAATACCCGGGCGAACCGCTATGCCCTGGCCATTGCCTTACTGGACGGCAAAGACTATGCCGCCGCGCTGGAGATGCTGAAACCGCTGATGGAGCAGGATCCGCATAATCTTTATTATCTGGATGTTTATACCGATATCTTGATCGGTCAGCAGCGTTTTGATGAGGCACTGGAGCGCTTACAGCAGGAATATCTGCTGCGCCCCAATAACCAGGTTGTGACGCTAAATTACGCTAATGTCGCGGTTAAAGCCGGTAGCTATCCGCTGGCCATCCATCTGCTTCGGAATTTGTTGTATCATAAAGACGATAATATTCTGGCCTATGACTTATTAGCTGAAGCCTACAAAAAGCAGGAAGATTTCGCCCGTTACTATGAGGCACGAGCCGATCTGTTCTATCAGATGGCCAATTATCCGAAAGCGATTGACGATCTGAACGAGGCGCTAAATCATCTGAAGCCGGAAGCCCGGCTGGAGAACCGGCGTCTGGAAGCCAAAAAGCGCCAGTGGCAGGCTGAATTTGAGCGCTTACAACGGATGTAATAGCTGTTACCCCGTTAACTGTAAATTGAATAAAAAGAGTACCCTATGATTACCCTCTACCATAACCCACGCTGCTCGAAAAGCCGCGATGCCCTGGCACTGCTGGAACAAAGCGGCAAAGCCTTTACTGTGGTTGAGTATCTGAAAAACCCGCTGACGCTGGCTGAATTGACTACTTTACTGCAGAAATTGCAGCTGCCGGCCCGCGCCTTGCTGCGCAGTAAAGAAGACGAATTCCAGGCACTGGGTCTGGCAGATCCCAGTCTCGATGATACGGCGCTGCTTGCTGCCATCGCCGCTCATCCACGTTTGATGGAGAGACCCGTGCTGGTCGTGGCAGAGCGTGCCGCTATCGGTCGGCCACTGGAGCAACTTCAGGCCTTGCTGCAATGAGTGCACAGGTTCTGGTTTTGTATTATTCGCGCCATGGCTCTGTCGCTGCTCTGGCAGAAAAAATCGCCATCGGCGTGCAGCAAGCCGGCGCAGAAGCGCTGCTGCGCAGTATTCCTGCTTTTGGGCAACAGGACAGCGCACGGCACCCACAGGTGCAGGCCAGCGAGCTGACGCTCTGTGATGGCCTGGCCTTTGGCAGCCCGGTGCGCTTTGGCAATATGGCAGCCGAAGCCAAAGCCTTTTGGGACGGCACGACCGCCAGCTGGCTGAAAGGTGAGTTGATTAATAAACCGGCCGGTGTCTTTACATCCTCCGGCAGCTTACATGGTGGCAATGAAGCCAATCTGTTAAGTATGATGCTGCCATTATTACATCACGGTATGCTGCTGATGGGGATCCCCTATTCCGAACCCGAACTGCATAAAACGCAAAGTGGTGGCACCCCTTATGGTCCAAGCCATGTCAGCGGTATGCAACACGATAGCCAACTGACCGTTGACGAGCAGCGGCTGGCTCTGGCATTTGGCAAGCGCCTGGCGCAGCTGAGCCTGGCGGTAAAACAACAAGGATTAACCTTATGACAGCACCCGCTGCCATCCCGATGGCTGCTGATACACAGCGTTATTTATTGTTAGGCCGCCTGGGGTATTGGGGGCTTTGGCTGTTGATCCCGCTCTGGCAAATTTGGCTCTCCCCGGTCAGCTACGGTGACGACCAGGCACTAAAACCAAGCTTGCTCAGTACCTTACTGTTATTGTGGTTGCCGCTGTGGTTACCGATGTGGGGCATTATCAAAGGCCACGCCTATACCTTTGCCTGGGCGAATTTTATTGTCATGTTGTACTTTCTGCACAGCCTGACTAATTTGTGGGTCAGCACTGGTAGTTATTTCTGGTTTTCGCTACTGGAGCTGTTACTGGCCTGCCTGATGTTCTACGGCTGTACTTATTATGCCCGCAACAGAGGCAAAGAACTGGGGCTGAAAATTCCGAAACTCAAAGACGATCCGGTGCGGCGCAGTTAATTTAACCGGCCTGCGATCTGCAGGCTGCTGCAAAGCGTAATAGATGCAGTGTCTCATTACTAAGCTATTACGATGAACGAACAACTGGCTCTGTTTCCTTTAGGAAGTTTTCTGTTGCCACGCGGCAAAATGAAGTTGCGGGTGTTTGAGCCGCGCTATGTGCGATTGGTAAAAGAGGCCGTCAGTGGCAAACGGCCTTTTGCCATGGCCACGCTAAATCCGCTGGTCAGTCAACAGCATCCGGATCGGATCCTGCCACTGGTCTGTAAAGTCAGCGTTGACGATTTTGAAACCCTGCCCGACGGCTTACTGGGGATCACCATCAGTGGTATCAGCCGACAGCGTATCATCCGGCGCTGGCAGGAGGAGGATAAACTGCATGTGGCCGAAGTAGAGCCAGAAACAGACTGGCACAGCGTTGAACTTAGCACTGAGCTTAACCAATTATCTGCTGCCTTTGCCGAGTTGTTGCAGGAGTATCCACAGTTAGCTGCTCTCTACCCGCAGCCGCCGCTAACCGATGGCGCCTGGCTGGCTGGCCGCTGGCTGGAGTTATTGCCAATGCAGCCGGCGCTGAAGCTTAAGCTGGCGACTCAGGATCCGCAAAGCTGTTTACAGCAATTACAGCACTGGCTGGCTCATAACGCCTGAGCCTTATTCAATACCCAGATATTTATGAACCTGCACACTGAGCTGCCAGTTATTGGCAATGCAACTGGCGATGGCCAGCTCAGTGGCGCGTTTTTGCTGACTAATTGGCTGCAGATAGACCAGCTTATCCTGCAACTGATGCTCAGACAGTAAGGCTTGCAACTCCTCGATATGCTTTTGCATCGCCACCGGATGTTTAATTTCATTGGCACGCGCTAACGCACTGGCGAGTACCTTATAACCGCCCGGCATATTAATTTTCGGCGACACTGTGACCCAGGTGCTGTCAGGCGCTTTCACCTCAAAGGTGCCGCTGGTTTCAATCTGAGTACTGTAACCGGCCTGATGCAAGGCCTCACAGAGCGGATATAAATCATAAAGACAGGGCTCACCACCAGTAATCACTACGTGCCGGGCCTGATAACCTTCAGCAGCAAACAACGCCAGCAACTGTGCCGGGCTCAGCTCAGCCCAGGCGGGTGTATCACTGCGTTTTGCCAGCATAGCCTCAGGGCTGGTTTTCAGTTCCGGATCCAGGGTCCAGGTATGTTTGGTATCGCACCAGCTACAGCCTACCGGACAGCCCTGTAGCCGCACAAAAATCGAAGGCTTACCGGTATAGCGGCCCTCGCCCTGAATGGTCTGAAATACTTCGTTTACCTGATACACCCTACCCAACCTTGTGTTAATCCGCCACAGCTGATGCAGCCACAGCATTCTTCAGCTATACTACGCGGCCCGATTTTCCGGCATTATACAAGAGAGAGCTGCTGATGACGCAAAAAGTTGTAGTGATTTATTCCGGTGGTATGGACTCCTACACGGTGTTACATAGGGCGCTGCGGGATGGTCATGACGTCTATGCGTTGTCCTTTAACTATGGTCAGCGTCATGTCAAAGAGCTGAAATGTGCTGAGCAGGTCTGCCGTGAGCTGGTTGTTAAGCATAAAATTGTCGATATTTCAGCAATTAACCAGCTATTAAGCGGCTCCTCGCTAACCAGTGATATCGAGGTTCCGGAAGGCCATTACGCTGCTGACAATATGAAGTCGACCGTGGTGCCAAACCGCAATATGATCCTGTTATCGCTGGCCGTCGGTTATGCTGACTCTATCGGTGCCCGCGCTGTTTATTATGGTGCTCATAGTGGCGACCACTTTATTTACCCGGACTGCCGGCCGGAGTTTGTGCAAAAGATGAACGATGTCTGCCAGATCGCTAACTATCAGCCGGTCGATATTGTCAGCCCGTACCTGCATCAAACCAAGATCGAAATTTTAAAAGACGGCTTGGCAATGGGCCTGGATTACAGCAAAACCTGGACCTGTTATAACGGCCGCGAGAAAGCCTGCGGCAAGTGCGGTTCCTGTCAGGAGCGGCTGGAAGCCTTCGCACTGAATCAGGCGACTGATCCACTTCAATATGAATAGCTTATAACTTAGAGCAAAACGGCCTTGTTAGGGCCGTTTTTCATTTTATACTGTGTCGTTTTTAGCTGACTTGAGGTCAATGATGTTTAAATTCTGGTTTGCGATCCCTTTCTGGCAACGGGTATTAGGAGCGCTGGTGTTGGGTGTACTGGCCGGCGTCGCCCTGGGCGAGCAGGCTACGCTGTTTAAACCGCTGGGAACGCTGTTTATCAACGCCATCCGGATGCTGGTCGTGCCGCTGGTGTTTTTTGCCCTGATCAATAGCATTACCTCGTTAGCCGATCAGCACAAGATGCAGCGGCTGGCACTAAAAACTGTTGCCTTATTTCTGGCAACGGCCTTGGTCGCCAGCTTAATTGGCCTGACAGTGGGTAGCCTGATGCAATGGGGCTCAGATCTGCAACTGACCGCGGTTGAAGTACGCGAGCGGGTGATCCCGCCGGTATCTGAAGTAATCACCAGCCTGATCCCCACTAACCCGGTAGCGGCACTAGCGGAAGCCAAGGTATTACAGATCATCGTGTTTGCGGTGCTGTTTGGTATCGCCATCAATCAGGTGGGCGAAAAAGCCGAACCGATGAAAAAACTGGTTAATGCTGGTGCTGAGATTATGTACGCCATTACCCGGATGGTACTGCAACTGACTCCCTTTGGCGTCTTCGGTCTGATGGCCTGGGCCGTCGGTAGCTTTGGTTTAGCCACCCTGCTGCCACTAACCAAGTTTATTGTGGCTATCTATCTGGCCTGTCTGCTGCATATCGCCATCGTTTATGGGGGGTTGGTCAAGCTATACGGTGGTATGGGCTGGCGCGCCTTCTTTAAAGCGGTATTACCGGCGCAGCTGGTCGCGTACAGCAGTGCCAGCAGTTATGGCACCTTACCGGTGAGCTTTAAAGTTGCAACCGAAGATTTAAAAGTATCCAAAAATTACGCCAGCTTTGTACTGCCGCTGGGCGCGACCATCAATATGGATGGCTGTGGCGGTATTTTTCCGGCCATTGCCGCGATCTTTATTGCCCATCTGTATGGGATCCCGTTACAAACCACCGACTACCTGCTGATTGCCGGTACCGCGACCCTGGCATCGGTTGGCACTGCCGGCGTGCCGGGTACCGCAATGGTGATGCTGACTGTGACGCTGAGTGTGGTCGGTCTGCCACTGGAAGGCATTGCCTTTATTGCAGCTGTCGATCGGATTGTCGATATGATGCGCACGGCCACCAATGTCACCGGCGATCTGATGGTGGCCAGAGTGATTGGCCAGCAAGAAGGCTTGCTGGAAACGGACGATGCAGCCACCAATGCCGCAGAGCCAGCCTGATGAGAATTAGTGTTGGCATTAAGTCGCTAAGCCGCCTGCCGTATCAGGCCGCCGCCGTGCTGCGAAACAGCAGCTACCCCGGCCTGTATAGCCTGATCATCGACGCTGATGAAACTGAGCTGGACCAGCTGCAACAGCAACAAGAACAGCAACTGCCGGTGCTGTTAACTCTGAGTTTGTGGCAGGCTGAACTTGCTGCGACTGAAAGCTTACCTGAGGACGCCGCAGCTCTGTACCAGCCACTGGCGGCGTTACCTGAAGTCTGGCTGCAAGGCCAGGTGGCCGGGCAGCTCAGCGCCGACACTGCCCTGCTGCAACTCGAGACAGAACCGGCGCCGCTTATGGTCTGGTTTAGCGCGCCGATAGCGCTGGAACAAGGCCGCTGGCTTTGCGTAAAGGGCGAGCTGCACGCGACCTTGGCATTTGCACCAAACTGAATAACTGCAACAAACAAAATAGCAGAGCCGGCACTTGTGCCGGCTCTGTCGTTTTTTGCGGCTAAGTTATCAGGCGGCAAATAAGCGCTGATGCAGTTGCTTCACCACACCCGGTCCATCACTGTCCTGGACCAGAAAACACAGGTTGTGTTTTGATGCACCATGGCAAATCAGCCGCATATTGATGCGTTCCAGCGTGCTGAACAGCTCACCCGACACCCCTTTGCTGCTGTGTAAATGATTGCCAATAACCGCCACCAGACTCAGGCCAGTTTCCACACTGACTTCACAAAAGGTTCTGAGTTCATCCAGAGCCGGCTCCAGATTGCTGCTAAAAGCACTGGTCATGCCGCCCTGATCTAAGGTAAGTGCCACGCTGATTTCAGAGGTCGTAACCAGATCCACCGAAATCTGATGCCGACTCAGCGTATCAAACACCCGGGTCAGAAAACCGGGCGCATGCAGCATAGCCGGGCTTTTTACCGTAATTAAGGTTTGTGATTTACGCAGTGCTATCGCGCGATACGGCGGTCGTTGCTGCACCTCTTTCGCGATCCAGGTGCCTCCTGCTTCCGGCTCCCGGCTGGAGCCGACAAAGACCGCGATATTCTGCCGCATCGCCGGTAACAAGGTTGCCGGATGCAGCACCTTGGCGCCAAAGGTCGCCATTTCAGCCGCCTCATCAAAGCTGATTTCCGGGATACAACGGGCTTCTGCAGTTAGGCGCGGATCCGTTGTAAAGATGCCAACCACATCGGTCCAGATCTGTACCGTGACTGCCTGCAAGGCTTCGGCCAGCAGAGCAGCACTGTAATCAGAGCCGCCACGACCCAGGGTCGTCGTTTGTTCGAACTCATCGGCACCAATAAAGCCCTGAGTCACGATCCGCTGCTCCTGTAACAGCGGTGCCAAATGCACCGCGGCTAAATCAGCCAGAGCGCCGATTTGCGGTTCTGCCTTACCAAAGCGGCTATCGGTGCGCATCACCCGGCGCACGTCAAAACACAGCGCTGCCTCGCCGCGTTCGGTGAGAACCTGCGCAAACAGTACCGAACTTAAGCGTTCACCAAAAGACTGGATTAAGTCTTTGTGGGCACTACTATAAACTGCGCCACCGTTTTCAATCAGGGCTTTTAACTCGCCCAGTAGCAGCTCAATCTGAGCGGCAACGGCTTGCGGCTGCTGCAAGCGGTTTAGTACTTTGAGCGTGATCTGTTCAATACCGGCGTAAGCATCGTAGCGCTGCTGTACCTCGGTAGTCTTGGTTATATCCACCAGCAGGTTGGTCACGCCAGAGCTGGCACTGACTACCACGACACGGATATGCTCGTTGGCAAGAATAATATCAGCACAGCGCGACATCGCTTCGAAATCAGCTACGCTGGTACCACCAAATTTGGCAATAATGAGTTTGGACACGGGGGTCTCTCCTTAACAAAACAGATAAGCAGAGCATGGCATTTGCTAACGAGCAAAACGAGAAATGAAACAGACCGTTGCTGTAACTAACAAAGGCCAGAAGCTCTCCACCAAAACATCAGGTGACAGTCCTAAGGATTCAGCCTTAGCAACCGGGTGCACAACCACTATCTGTTGCTTACCCTCGGCGCTAAACCCCCTCTTCTATGCTACGAGTGATAGTGCTCTGACATAGAATACCTGGCTAGCGCGCCTCTTCTGGTCTATCGAATACGATTGACGGTGCGTACTTTAACGCGTTCTGCAACTAAAAGCAAACAGCCTTTTAGCCATCTAAACGTAAAGATGCCCTTTATTTTGAGCGCCGTCAAGTGTAATCAGTAAATAATTTGTGTCCTGGCGCCAGCAGGGTTAACAACAGGCGACAAAACAAGCAAAAAAGGTTGGCGCCTTTACCTTTATCTTTAGTAAGGGCCTGGCTCAACCTAGGCATACTGCTTTTGGATCTGTTGTAAACTCGCTAAAAAGCGCTCCATCTGCTGCTCATCTGTCGCGTCGGCGTGCCATTTATTATGAAAACCCAGCGTCAGCTGCACTACGCCGTCCGAGAAATAGGCTTCATAGCCGTCAAAGCCCTGGCTGACACTAATGCCATCCAACACAAAGCCGGCACCATGCACCGTTTGCTGGGGCTGGCCATACTTTTCAATCTTGGCATAAAGGTTAAGTAAAAACTTTCCATCTATCTCATTTTGCATGGTCATGGTCCTGAGTCAGTCGTTGCGGTTTGAACCCAATACGCATCCGCGGTATAGTTTGGCCTGTATTATAAGGAGAATAACATGAAAAAAACCTTACTCGTGGTTGCCCTGACCACGACCTTTGGTGCACAGGCCCAGATCGTGCAACCAGCGCCGCTGGTGTCAATTCCCACCCATGATGCCTTTTTTGATAATTTAAAAGCGCTGTGTGGTAAAGCCTTTGCCGGCAAACTGGCCGTCGACAATCCGCCAGCGCCGGGTTTCGAAGGTGCACTGATTATGCATGTGCGCCGCTGTACCGACACTGAATTACAGATCCCTTTTCACGTTGGCGATAACCACTCCCGCACCTGGATTATCACCAAAACCGGTTCTGGCTTGTCATTAAAGCATGATCACCGTAATAAAGATGGTTCGCACGATGACCAAACCATGTATGGCGGCCATACCGTCGATGCCGGCTGGCCAACAGCACAATCCTTTCCGGCCGACCAGTACTCAAAAGAGTTATTCGCCGCCCGTGGCATCCCACAGTCCATTGGTAACACCTGGCAGATGTTTATCCACCCGCAGCAATTCAGTTACCGCTTAGTGCGCGAAGGCCGCGAATTTCGGGTAGACTTTGACCTGACCAAGCCGGTTGCACTGCCGCCAACGCCCTGGGGCTATGCCGACTAAGTTACCCGGCGCTGGTTAACGCCAGCGCTTTTTAACATCACACAACACCAAGGAAAAACCGATGTTGAACCTGAAACACCCTGCACTGCTGCTTGCTGTATCTGCAGCTGTTGCGCTGTCGGCCTGTGGCAAACCGGCAGAGCCGCCAACTAAGGCCGTGCAACCTACCGTCGCGGAGCTGGTCGATACCGACTTTAACCCCAAGCTGGCGGAATATATTAAAACCCTGTCTGATGATAAATTCCAGGGCCGGGCGCCCGCTACCAAGGGCGAAGAGCTCACCGTCGCTTATCTGGAAGAAAACTTTAAGCGGATCGGCTTAAAGGGTATCGATGCTGACAGCTACAAGCAGCCGGTATCCCTGGTACAGATCGATCCGAAACAGGTTTCTGCCATGACCTTAAGCGGTGGTGGTGAAGCTCTGCCTGCCAGCCTGGCCTACCGGGACGATATGTTTGCCTGGACCACCCGGGTAACGGAAAATATCAGTGTTACTGACAGTGAGATGGTATTTGTCGGTTACGGTATAGTGGCGCCGGAATATAACTGGAACGATTACGAAGGCCTGGATGTCGCCGGCAAAACCGTAGTGATGTTTGTCAACGATCCGGGCTTTGCCACCCAGAACCCTGAGCTGTTTAATGGCAACGCCATGACCTACTACGGCCGCTGGACCTATAAATTTGAAGAAGCGGCCCGTCAGGGTGCGGCGATGGCGTTAATTATCCATGAAACTGACGCCGCCAGCTATGGCTGGGGCGTCGTCGCCCACGGCTCACCAGTAAAATTTGATTTAATCAAAGAAAACAAAAATATGGACCGTGCCAAGATTGAGGGTTGGGTAACCACCGAAACGGCGCAAAAACTGTTTGCCAATATTGGCAGCGATATTGAGACCTTGCGTAAACAGGCGTTGTCTGGCGAATTTAAACCTGTGCCGTTAAACGTTAAGGCGTCAATCAGTGTTGAAAATAATCTGCGCGAGCTGCAGTCCAGCAACGTGATTGGCTATATCGAAGGCAGCAAATATCCGGATGAGTACATTCTGTATATGGCGCATTGGGATCACCTGGGCATGGACTTCTCCAACCCGACCAATAAGGTATTTAATGGCGCCCAGGATAATGCCAGTGGCACCGGTGCAGTCATTGCGCTGGCTGAGTACTTTGCCCAGCAACCGCAACCTGAGCGTTCCGTGGTCTTTATGTTGGTGACAGCAGAAGAGCGTGGTTTACTCGGCTCGGCCTGGTATGCCGAAAACCCGGTATTCCCACTGGAGAAAACTGTCGCCGCCATTAATATGGATGTGATGAATGTGTACGGCCCAATGAAAGATATGGTGGTGGTTGGTATGGGCAATACCGATTTAGAGGAAATCCTGGTTAAATATACCGAACAGCAAGGCCGCTATGCGGTAAAAGAGCCCAATCCGGAAGCCGGTATTGCTTACCGCTCTGATCACTTTAGCCTGTCGAAAAAAGGCGTGCCTATTCTGTATGCCAAAGGCGGTAATGATCATTACCAGCATGGCGCTGAGTGGGGCGCAAAACAGCGGGCCGAGTTTAACAGCTGTTGTTACCATAAAGTCACTGACGAATGGGACGACAACTGGGATCTGCGCGGTGCACAGCAGGACCTGTTCCTGTATTTCCGGGTCGGTCATGAACTGGCAAACAGCCGGCACTGGCCAAACTGGTATCAGGGCAATGAGTTCCGCGCCATCCGTGACGCCTCATCGGCTGCCCGGCAATAACACCTTTATCCAGCAGGCAAAGCAAAGCAGCGCAAGCTGCTTTGCTATCAGTTCAGAGCAGATTCAGTTAGCATTACCTAAAGTCTAAAGACGCCTCTGTCAGGGAGTTACTATGCGTCGTCTGCTAAAATCCGTTTTGTTGTTGCTGTTAGGGTTACCGCTGCTGGCGGTACTGGCGTTCGCCTATCTGCAATGGCAACTGGATAAAGCCGGCGTCCGTGATCTGTCTTTCCAGCTCCAGAAGGTATCGCTGCATCAGCTGCATCTGTCTGAACTTAGCTTTCGACTGGACGCCCCCCAGGCCGCGACACTTCAGCTGAAGGATGTGCAGCTCAGCTGGTCCTGGCCAGCTTTTTTCCGGGTGCAGGCTGAAAGTGTCTATATCGCCGAAGCCCGCTTACAGCTGTTTGCCCCGGCTAGCCCCGCAACACCGCCTGAACACCCGTTTAGTCTGAATACAGATTGGCGGCTACCGGCTTGGTTACCAAAGCAGATCACGCTGCCAGATATCCAACTGCTGCTACCCTGCCCGGCGCTACAATGTGAAGTCAGTGCAGCCGCATCGCTCAGTAATACGGACAACGAACAGTATTTGCTGCAGGTACAAGCCAGCTCACCAGAGCTCGCTCAGGCGCTGCGGCTCGATGTGCAGTATCAACAGCAAGACAACCAGCAAGCACTGCAGGCTACACTGCTGTATCCCGAGGTACTGGCCCTTAGTCTGAAACAACAACTCGATAGCGCACGTCAGGCGAACACTGAACTGGCATTGGCCATCTCGCCACTGCCAACCGAGCTACAACACTGGCTGGCCAGCTGGCAACTGTTACCTCCGGCAGAATGGTTGGCCGAGTTTACCCAGCCACTGCAATTTTTTGTGAACGCAAACTGGCAGTTACCACAACAGCTGCAGCGCAATAGCGGAATACCGCTGCAAGATGCACAGGTCAACGCCCTGTTAAGAGCGCCAAGTGCCTTTGCCCTGCCATTTGGCACAGTCCAGGGTGAGGCCGGGCTTGCGCTGGCTATTACGCAGGGGGAAATCGAGAATTGGCAGCTCACTGGCGATCTCCAGATGAGTCACTATCTGCCACCGGCGCTGCAGGCTGCCCTGCCAGAAGCGGCTGCACCGCTGTATATCAGGCTAAACACCTCAGGCGACTCCGCCAGCCTGGCGTCACTTCCGCTGCAATTGACGCTAAGCTCTGCTGCACCGCTGGCACTTGATGCGCAGCTTACCGCAGAGCTTAGTTTAAGTCCTGAGCTTAAATTAAGTGTACCGGAGGCGGAGCTGGCTGTGGCACTGGCACAATTCACGCCCTCGGCTGAGCTAAAGTTAGCCGGCACAGCGCTTAAAGGACGCTTCAGTCTGCTATGGCAAACCGATAACTGGCAGCTTCGCAACCTGACACCTCTCAGTCTGCACAGTCAGCTGGATTACGCCGATATCCAAAGCCAGCTTGAGCTTAGTGCCAGTGAACTCAACCTGAGTCAGCATGGCAACAACACGCCGCTTAATCTGAACAGTCAGCTTAGCGTAAAGCTGGGACAACTCGTTCATCCCTTATTACAGCGACAGGACTGGCAGTGGGAAAGCACGCTCAGTGGTAACAGCAATAATCTGGCGCTTAACGGCAAGCTGGAAAATAGCGCCGGCTTAAGTGCTCAACTGCAAGCACAGGCTGCTTTTATTAGCGACGCGCCGCAACTGCAGCTGCACTGGCAGTTAACCGATATTTTTTTACTGGCCGGCAATCCATTAGCAGCGACGCTGAAAGATTGGCCTGAGCTATTAAGCCTGCAGCGCGGCCGGATCCTGGCGTCCGGCGAGCTGGCGGTCACAGCGCAACGACCGCGGTTGCAGCTGCAAGCAGAATTACGCGAGCTAGCCGGGCTTTACGATCGTACCCTGTTTAATGGTCTAACCGCCCGTTTAACCGCGCAAAGCGACGCGGACTCGCTACAGCTGCACTTACCGCAGCTGAGAATTGCGCAATTAAATCATGGTATTGAGCTCGGACCGCTGCTGGCCGCAGCCGACTATCAGGCAAGTTTGACGGCACCTGGCGCCGGCACGCTCAGCCTGCAACAGTTTGAAACCGATTTTTTACTCGGCAAAGTCCAAATCCGTCCGCAGCAGTTTCAGTTGGCGGCAGACGAGCAACAGGTGGTGCTGCAACTGAATCAGCTCGATCTGACGGAACTGCTGAGCCAACACCCAAGCACTGAAGTAAAAGCCCGCGGTAAAATCAGCGGTGAAATTCCGCTACGCTGGCAGCAACAGCAATTTGAAGTTGCCGCAGGCGTGTTGGCGGCCGAGCAACCCGGTGGCTGGCTGCAATACAAAAATCCAGCGGCAGCCGCCAGCAACAACCCCGGCATGAAGCTGGTTTTCGAAGCACTGGATGATTTTCATTTCAGTGAGTTACAATCTGAGGTCAGTTACAGTGGTAGCGGCCGGCTTCAGCTGGCGTTAAAACTTCAGGGCTATAATCCAGCAGTACAGCAAGGTCGCGCTATCAACCTGAATATCACCCTGGAAGAGGATTTACCAGCGATGCTGGCCAGCCTGCAGCTGGCAAGTAAACTTAATGATACCCTGACTAAAAGAGTGCAACAGTATATTCAACAACAACAGGCAGCCCGCAAGGCGGCAGGAGACAAACCATGAAGAGGCAAGCGCTGCCAGCGCTGATACTACTGGGACTGGCCACAGCCTGCACCCCAAGAGTTGAGGTTGCACTGGCCAATGAACCGATCAACATCAACCTGAATGTAAAAATTCAGCATGAGATTTTTATCAAGGTCGACAAGCAACTAGATGAGTTGTTTAGCGATGCCAGTGGCCTATTTTAAGGAAACCTGAAGATGCAAATGCATAAGTTAATAACGAGAGCGTTGCAACACAGCCGGTTACTCTTCCTCAGCCTGCTGCTGGCCTTTAGCTTGCCAGTACTGGCGATGAATTTGCAACAGGCGATGGCGGCACTGCCTAATGCTAAGGCGCAGGGCCTGGTTGGCGAGCAACCGAATGGCTATCTGGGCGTGGTACAGGCTGGCACTGATACAGAGCTGCTGGTCAAGCTGATTAACGATGCCCGCCGCGCTGAGTATAACCGGCTGGCCCGTGAAAATAATATTGCGGTCAGTGATGTCGAAGCGATGGCCGGTCAAAAAGCGATAGAGCGCACCGTGCGTGGTCACTTTATACTGCTGGATGGCAACTGGATCCAAAAACGCTGATTTTTGCGCCAGATCAAACTCCCGGCAGAAAAATGCTGCCGGGCATTCGACTTTAGTCGCATATTTGCCCTGTCGCTTATACTGTACCATGCTTAGTTGGTCTTAAACCCACTAAGAGGTAGTAGCATGAATGCTATTTTCTTGATGTTAATGGGCCTGGGTGCCATGGCACTTGGCTATTTCGTCTATTCAAAATTTATCTGCGAAAAAATCTTTAAAGTCGATCCGAATTTCCGTACGCCAGCGCATGAAATGCAGGATGGCGTGGACTATGTACCCACCAATAAATATATCCTGTGGGGTCACCATTTTACCTCTGTTGCCGGTGCAGCACCGATTATCGGCCCGGCTATCGCCGTGATCTGGGGTTGGGTGCCGGCATTCCTGTGGGTGGTATTTGGTACTATCTTCTTTGCCGGTGTACACGATGCCGGTGCTATCTGGGCCAGTAGCCGCAATAAAGCTAAGTCGATTGGCGCTTTAACCGGCGATATCGTTGGCAACCGTGCCCGCAGCATTTTTATGATTGTGATCTTCCTGGTGCTGCTGATGGTCAACGCGGTATTTGCCGTCGTAATCGCCAACCAGCTAATTAGCTTCCCCAGTGCTACGGTGCCGGTTTGGGGGGCGATAGTGGTCGCGCTGATTATCGGCCAGCTGATTTATCGTAAATTAATTGGCCTGCTGATGGTGACAATCATCGGTGTCGTCGCACTCTATGCCATGATTTATGCCGGTCCGATGTTCCCGTTGGCCTTACCCACCGAAGTGATGTTTGGCCTGAATGACCGTCAAAGCTGGATTATCCTGTTATTTGTCTATGCTGCCATTGCCTCGCTGTTACCGGTTTGGGCCCTGCTGCAGCCACGGGATTATATTAACGGTATTCAACTCTTTATTGGTCTGGGCCTACTGTATGCGGCGGTGATCTTTGCCAGCCCGGATATTGTCGCGCCTGCCTTTAACACCGAGGTGCCGGAAGGTACGCCGTCCTTGATCCCGCTGCTGTTTGTCACTATTGCCTGTGGTGCTATTTCCGGTTTCCATGGTCTGGTTTCCAGCGGCACCACGTCCAAGCAACTGGATAAAGAGCCGGATGTGCGTTTCGTCGGTTACTTCGGCGCTATTGGTGAGGGTTCATTAGCTCTGGCTGCCATTATTGCCGCGACCGCTGGTTTCGCGACCCTGGCGGATTGGCAGGCAATTTATCACAGCTTCGGTCAGGGTGGCGTCGGCGCCTTTATCCGTGGCGGTGCAAATATTTTACAGGACGGTATCGGTTTAGACATGGTGCTGGCGCAAACGCTTTTGACAGTAATGGTCGTACTGTTTGCCGGTACCACTATGGATACGGGTCTGCGCTTACAGCGCTATATCTTCCAGGAATGGGGTAGCATCTACAATATCAGTTGGATGCAAAAAGCTGCCCCCGCTACACTGCTGGCTGTCGGTAGCTGTTTACTGCTGGCCTTTGGTGCCGGTGGTGATGGCTCAGGCGGTATGCTGATTTGGCCTTTATTCGGTACCACTAACCAGTTACTGGCCGGTCTGACCCTGTTGGTGATCACTGTGATGCTGGTCAAGCTGGGGCGCCCGATGTGGTACACGCTAGCGCCACTGATGTTTCTGCTTACCATGACTACCCTGGGCTTGTTAATCCAGTTAAAAGCCTTCTATGATAAAGGCGACTGGTTCCTGTTTACGCTGGATATTATTATCCTGGTGGCAGCGATACTGGTGATCCTGGAGTCAGGCTCAACCCTGACTAAACAGATCAAAGCCAACAAAACAGCGAAAGCATGAAACTGGATTTAAAGCTCGACAACCTTAAGGCCTGGTTCCGCCAGGCCAACTTCTACGTCGAGGAGGTTTACAATGCCCCCTACCGCTCGGCGATCGCCCGGGCGCAACGGGAGCAGGATGACCTCTTTATGTTACTGATCTTCTCTGAAATGATGGGTGTGCCCAATCCCGCCAGTTATTACACGCTGGAGCTGCAACCTTTGTTATTGGAGCGCTTCCATGACTGGCATCTGCGGATGGGTATGGAACACTCGCCACTGGATAATTTTAAATGCTGTTAACGGATAAAAAAGTCCTGCTGGTCGGCGGTAAAGGTGGGGTTGGCAAAACCACGGTGTCCTCTGCGCTGGCCGTATTGGCCAGTGAACGTGGCAAAAAGGTGTTGTTGGTCTCGACCGATCCGGCGCATAGCCTGGCCGATGCCTTTGGCCGTGAGCCTTTTGGTGACCACATTACCCGCCTGGCTCCTAATCTGGATGGCCTGGAACTGGACCCGGATCGGGAAGTCGAGCAACATCTGGCGAAAGTGACTTCGCAGTTAAAGCGCTTTACCCGGCCAGAGATGTTTAGCGAGATTGAGCGACAGATGCGGCTTACCCGTCAATCGCCCGGCGCACAGGAAGCGGCAATGCTGGAGCGGATTGCGCATACTATTGAGCTCGGCCTGACCGACTATGATGTAGTGATCTTTGATACAGCCCCAACCGGCCACACCCTCAGATTACTTAGCTTACCCGAAGCCATGGCAGCCTGGACTCAGGGTTTGCTGAATGCCAATCAGCGCTCCGCCAAGCTGGGCGAAGTGCTGGGGCATCTGACACCGAAAGGCGGCCGCGATATTACCAATCCACTGGCCGATCCGGCTGAACATGCCACTGCCGGCATGGATGAACGTAATAAAGCCATTACCGAAACCTTATTAAGCCGGCAACGTCTGTTACAACGCACCCGCGAATTACTGCTGGATAAACAACGTAGTGCATTACTCTTCGTATTAACGCCGGAAAAATTGCCTATTCTGGAGACTGGCCGCGCAGTAAAAACGCTGTTGGATGAAAAATTACCGCTGGCAGGTCTGGTGGTGAACCGCATCCTGCCAGCGCATGCTGATGGTGAGTTTCTGGCGCAGCGTCGTTTACAGGAACAGCAGCATCTGGCGCAAATCGAGCAACAATTTAGTCAGTTACGCCGTTATAAAGTGCCGTTACAAGCCACCGATATTCAGGGTATTGACGCCTTAAGCCGCATGGCCACCCTACTGGCAGCTGCTGGGCTTTGACTATCATTCAGGCCCATAACACACTTAATACCAGCAGGCTGATAAAACCAAGCAGCGCCATACTGTTATAGATGGTAATTGTCAGAACATATTTCAGCAGGGTTTTTGCCCAGCCCTGCTGATAGTAGATCTTTTGGAACAAAAACAAATACAGCGGGATCCAGCACAGTAACAACCAGATCAGCTTGTTACAGATTGTCGTTAACAAGGCCCAGCTGCTATAGTCAGCGGCCAGTTGTAACAAGACTATTGCCGCCAGCATATGCAAAATAAAGCTATGGCTGTGTAAGGCGACAATCAGGTGCTCCATATAAAAGCGACCGGAACGCCAGTAAAGCAGCTTTAGCATTAACGCAAATAACGGCAAGAACAACAGCATCATCTGCGGTGCTAATGAAAAAAACTTATTAATCGCCAGCTTAGGCTGATTGGCCAGTTGTTGCATCTTTTCGTTATAGGCTTGCTGTTGCGCTAACGTCAGAAACGGCAGACGGAATAGTTCCAAATCATGGTCCTCCTGCCAAACACCCTGCTCTACCAGCTGTTGTTTAACGTCCGCCATCACCTGTTGTTGCTGAGCCACACTCTGTGCATCTTGCGGCTGGTTTACCACCACACTGTTGGAAAATAACGATGAAAACAGCAGAAAGGTCAGCACTGAAGTAAATAAATACAGCCGCAGCGGTGGCACATAGGGTACCCGGTGGCCATTTAAATAACGTTTACTCAGATAGCCCGGCCAGAACCACAATGGCAACAAAGTTCGCCACAACCGGCTATCCCAGTTACTGAACTCACCAAAAAACTCAGTAAGTACCCCGCTCAGATTACGGATATAACTCTTTTTTTCCTGGCCACAGTGGTGGCAAAACGCCCCCTGCAAAGGTTGCGCACAGTTATCACAACGTCCTTGTTCCGGCATAATTTCAGCAACAGTAATGACAAATTGAACCGCAGCTTAGCGTAAATCACTTTTAGATCACAAGCTTCCGCGACTTTATCGCAATTAGCACACTGTTCAACGTGTTTGGCAGTAATATTTTCTTGCGTATAATTTCAGCATTCCTTAAAATGCGCCCCAACGAAAGGCACGGCATCCGAAAGGGTGCACACGCAAAGCTGCGGATCTAAGGGGAAACCTACGATAGCCGGGCTGCCATGGCCGAAACTGGTCTGATATGCTGCGACTCCGGATGTCGATTGTGTCTTTCGCTGGTATTAAAACTATACTTAAGCCTGATCGTAAGGTACAACCTAGGAGTTTGTTATGAAATGTAAACTGTTAACCCTTGCTGCTGCCATTGCTGCTACAGCTTTCGTCAGTTCTCCTGTTGCCGCAAACGATCAACTGGCACAGTCAATCTGTTCTTATGTTGCCGCTGATAACCGCAACGCCCTGCGTAAAACCCTGTCTGATAACCGTTTACGTCTGAGCAACGTTTACTCAGGTATTCAGTGCGACGGTTTAACCTTAGTTCGTTTCGCGATTAAAAGCGGTGCTAACGATACCGCAGACTTTATTATCAAGCAGTTACCTGGTAGTCAGGTTGCTGCCTCAGGCGATATCGAATGGGCGCAAAGCAATGGCTTTGGTAGCTCACCGGTAATCGAGTCTCTGCAAGCCCGTGCTGGCGGCTAAGTCTGGCATCTTGCTTAAATAACGGCACCTTGGGTGCCGTTTTTATTTCCGTCCCTCCAGACGACTCTTTTGCCGCATCCCCCGCCCCGCTACCTTAACTTTATGATCGCTTTATGCCACTCTGCTATTCTCGTTAACAGAATAATAAGATTAAGGATCAGCGATGCTTTATTTTAAACCCAGCCTACTGGCACTCGCTCTGGCCACTTTACCGTTACAGGCCGACACCCCGGCCACCGAGTGGCAGGTTAATGCGCCGCAGGGAGAATTTAGCCAGGTTGATATTCAGGTCCAGCAAGGTAGCTGGATGAATGTCAGTGTAAGCCCGGATGGTAAAACCATCGTTTTTGATTTGCTGGGTGACATCTATAGCATGCCGATTAGTGGCGGAGCCGCAACCGCTCTGACTAATGATATCGCCTGGAATATGCAGCCGGTGTTTAGTCCGGATGGCAAATATATTGCGTTTACCTCTGATCGCGATGGCGGCGACAATATCTGGATTATGCGCCCCGATGGCAGCGAACCCAGAGCCGTCACCAAAGAAAGCTTTCGTTTGTTAAATAGCCCGGCCTGGAGTCCGGACGGTCAGTTTATTGTCGCCCGTAAGCACTTTACCGCCAGTCGTTCTCTGGGTGCCGGTGAAGTCTGGCAATACCATATCAGTGGTGGCAATGGTGTGATGCTGACAGAGCGGCCGAACGATCAGAAAGATCTTGGCGAGCCGGCGTTTTCACCCGATGGCCAGTATATCTATTTTTCGCAGGACGATACGCCGGGTAAAACCTTTCATTACAGTCAGGATTCAGAAAGCGGTATCTACGCTATTAAGCGCTTTGAGCGCGCAACCGGCAATATTGAGGTATTACTGGCCGGTGCCGGTGGAGCCATTCGACCGACCCCATCTCCGGACGGTAAATATCTGGCCTATATCCGGCGGGTCGATTTCCAAAGTACCTTGTTTTTGTATGATTTAACCAGTGGCGAACAGATCAAACTGTACGATGGTCTGGACCGTGATATGCAGGAAACCTGGGCCATTCACGGCGTTTACCCTACCCTAAGCTGGACACCCGATAATCAGCAGTTGCTGTTCTGGGCCGGTGGCGAGATTAAAACGCTGCGACTCAGCGATAAAAGCGTCAGCACTATTCCGTTTAGTGTCAATACCAGTAAACAGATCCAAACCGCGCTCAGATTGAAACAGGATCTGGATCAGTCACAGTTTGATACTAAGATGTTGCGCTTTGTTCAGGTTTCACCGGATGGTAAACAAGCCGTCTTTACTGCTCTGGGCCATTTGTATATCACCGAACTTAACAATCCCAGACCGCGGCGTTTGACCCGGCAAACTACCGATTTTGAATTCTATCCGCAGTTCTCGCGCGATGGTCGTGAGCTGGTCTATGTCAGTTGGAATGATCAGACACAGGGTGCAGTCAATATTCTGAATTTACGCAATAACCGGGTGACCAAACTGACTACAGAGCCTGGTAAATTTATTGAACCTACCTTTAGTCCGGATGGCCGCACCGTGGTATACCGTAAAATTGGTGCCGGCAGCCTGCTGCCAAAACAATGGTCAATGAATACCGGTCTGTATAAAGTCAGTAGCCGTGGCTGCGAAGCTGAGCTGATTGCCCGCAATGGCCGCGCTCCGATGTTTGGCGCCGGTAATGACAAGGTCTATGCGATGGACTTTGGCAGCGCCCCCAGACTGATCAGTATTGATTTGACCAAACATACGCAACAAACCCTGTACAGTGCCAAGTTTGGTACCGAATTTAAGCTGTCGCCGGATGGTAAATATCTGGCTTTTGCCGATCGCTTTAAAGTCTTTGTCACCCCCTTTGTCGAACGCGGCCGGCCAATTGAAATTGCCGCCAACGATAAGCAATTTCCGGTTAAACAGCTGTCGGTGCGTGCCGGCGAGTACATTAGCTGGGCCGGTGATAGCAGCAGCCTGTACTGGAGCCTGGGGCCGGAGCTTTACCAGCAACAGGTCAGTGGCTTGTTCGATCTGTCTGCAGCGAAAAGCCCGGAGCCAAAAATCACTCAGTTAGGCTTTTCGGCGCCCGTTGACATACCACGCGGTACCGTCGCCTTTGTCGGTGGTCAGGTTATCACCATGCAGGGTGACAAGGTATTACAGGATGCGGTGGTGCTGGTCAGCGATAACAAGATTAGCGCCGTTGGCAGCCGCGACGAGATCGCTATTCCCAAAGACGCCAGGGTGTTTGATATTAGCGGTAAAACCCTGATGCCTGGCCTGTTCGATGCCCATGCGCATGGCAGTCAGGGCGTGCAACAAATTACCCCACAGCAAAACTGGCAAAACTATGCGGCCCTGACGTTCGGGGTGACCAGTATTCACGATCCCTCGAATGATACCCGCGAAATCTTTAGTGCCAGCGAGCTACAGCGTAGTGGTCAGATTGTCGGACCACGGATTTTCTCCACTGGCACCATCCTCTACGGTGCCGAAGGTGCCGGCTATACTTCACATATCGATAGTCTGGACGATGCCAGGTTTCACTTAACCCGGTTACAGAAAGTGGGCGCCTTTAGCGTCAAGAGCTATAACCAGCCGCGGCGCAACCAACGGCAGCAGGTGATCCAGGCCGCGCGCGAGCTGAATATGATGGTCGTGCCGGAGGGCGGCTCTCTGATGCAGCATAACCTGACGATGATCGTGGATGGTCACACCACCATTGAACATGCGCTGCCGGCAGCCAGAGTGTATCAGGATATCAAGCAGCTGTGGCAGGCCAGCGGCACCGCCTATACCCCCACGCTGAACGTGGCCTATGGTGGCATCTGGGGTGAAAACTACTGGTATGACAAAACCGAGGTATGGAAACATCCCCGCCTGAGCCGCTATGTACCCATGGATCAATTAGCGCCCCGCAGTATGCGCCGGCCCACCGCTCCCGAGCATCACTACAATCACTTTAATGTGGTAAAAACAGCGAATGAGCTGAAGGAGGTTGGTGTTGTCGCGAATATCGGCGCCCATGGTCAGCGCGAAGGTCTGGGAGCGCACTGGGAGATTTGGATGTTTGCCCAGGGCGGCATGACCGCACTGGAAGCGCTGCGTACCGCCACCCTGAACCCGGCGATCACCTTTGGTATGGACCATCAGCTGGGTAGTATTGAAGTGGGTAAACTGGCTGATTTGATTGTGATTAATGGCGATCCGTTACAGGATATCCGGGTCAGCGACCAGGTGATTTATACGATGGTCAATGGCCGGCTGTTCGATGCCGAAACTATGCATGAAATTGGCCTGCGTGAGCGGCAACGTCAACCCTTCTACTTTGAAGCGCGTTAATCAGATTGACCGAAAGATAGCCGGTGGCAGCAATGCCGCCGGCGACCTTATTCTGGCCGCTGTGCCAGGCGCATCCCGAGATAACAACAGCAACAGCCGCCGATAACAGTCAGCAGCAGATAGCTGCCGGCCGCGCCGTAACTGGCGGCACTATATAGCTGCAACAGCTCTAAACTAAACAAGGAGAACGTGGTAAAACCACCACAAAAGCCGGTCAGCCAGAATTGTTGCTGCCAGGCTGGCATCGGATAACGGCCACCGGGCTGACTGACGATCGCTAACCAGCCAATTAGCAAGGAGCCCAGCAAATTAACCACTAAGGTTGCAAAGGGCCATACTGTTACCCCGACCCAGGCGCCAAGACTAAGGCGACAGGCCGAACCCAAACCGGCTCCCAAGGCGACCGCCGCCGTATCTTTCAGCTTTACCATAACTGCCGCCCGCACCAGCTACCAAATAGCAACAGCAACAGGCCACCGCCGACGCTAATGCCAGTATAAAGCAGCGCCTGGCGCAAAGCACGGCTGCGCCATAAGATCACGGTTTGTAAACTTAACGAAGAGACAGTGGTAAAACTGCCCAGGGCCGCTAATGCCAGGATCTGCCATTGCGCCTGACTCAGCTGCTGCAGATCCTTAACGGCCCATAACAGGCCAAGCAGAAAGGCGCCACTCAGATTTACCACTAGGGTTGGCAGCGGGAACGGCTTGGTCCAATAGGCCGCAAGCAGATTGGATAATAAAAAGCGGCACACGCCGCCTCCAGCAGCGGCCAGCAGCATCGCCAGATACAGCACCGGCAGCTCCTTTAAAAAAGCCTTATCTTGACCAGCGCCAGCGCTAACGTCAAGTTTAGTCTGTGTTTTGTACCGGCGTTAATAGCAACACCAGTTGATTGCGCTGCCCTTCAGCGTCGAGACTATCATAAGGCAGCACCAAATCGGCTTTGCCATCAGCATTCAGATCAAACACTCTGACCCGGCTGGCATCGCGCGGCAAGGTTAACTGCACCTTGTCGCTGTTGCGGCTAAACAGGCGACTTCGGTCCGGCGCAAAAAAGCGCAGCTCGGTGCCCGCTTCCCCCAGTACCAGATGTTTACGGCCATCACCAGTCAGATCCATCAGCTCGAATAGCGGCATATCAAAACGCAGGTTACTGATACTGACGTCAATTTTTGCCTGTTGCCGGAAGTTGGCTTTCGCCGGATAACGCCTGCCTGCAGATAACAGATAGAAATCCACATCCAGATTAGCGCTGCCCCGCAATAACACCCGCACAATGGTGCCGACACCAATCTTGGTGGTTGGAATATAAAAATCTTTACGGCCATCGCCGTTAAAATCGGCAATTACCACTTCGGTCGGGACCGAATCAACCGCAATTTCGGTGTCCGGCGCCGCACTGAAACTGAGCCCCTGCTCGGTCGCGCTGGCAAAATACACCAAAAAACGCGCACTGCGCTCCAGTGCATCAGCAATTTGCTCGACCCGCAGCACCAGGTCCGGCAAGCCATCGCCGTCGAGATCTGTGATCTCCTCCAAACTGACAATCCGCTGCCCGCTATAGCTACGTCCGGCATCTGAACGCTGGTCGGCTTGTTGCTCAGTTGATAACTCCAGCGGCCAACCCGGTTGCCAGGGCTCAGTACTAAAGCTACCGTCTGCCTGCTGCAAAAAAACCTGCACCTGCCCGCCCTGCACAAAAAGAAGATCCGTCATGCCGTCCAGGTTAACATCCAAGGTATAAAAGCGCCGGCCACTGTAGTCGGCGCGGTTATTATTCCAGGTTTGCACCCTGGCACTCACTGGTAACGCAAAGTGGCGGAAGCTACCGTCCGCTTGCTGCCGGTACAGGTGATAAAACTGAAAATCCGGCAGTAAAATATCACTCAGGCCAGAGCCAAGATCGACTGTAAACTGCCGTTCGCGTAACCGCACGGCATCAACCACCCGAAACATTGACTCGCTCTGTAACAGCTTGCGCCAGTTAAAGCGGCCGTCCTGCTGCTCCAGCTGCAAAATGCCGTTGGTCGTCAGCAACAACAGTTGCTCATGCTGATAGCCCGCCAGTTTGCCGCGGCTAAAATACTGTGCCTGCGGCGGTACTTCGATACTACGGGTCTGATAAGAGTTTAAATCGACCTGAGTCAGCCAGCGCTCATATTGGCTAAAACCGGAAACCCACAGCTGATGCTGTCCCGGCAGATGCACCAGGCTGCCGTTAGCCGGATGTCCCAAAGGCACGGTAATTTTTTCCAGCGGAAAGGCCAACAAGGATGGCGCAACCAACAACAATGGCAACACCAGATAGCGTGCCCAACGCAAACTCTGCTTCAACATACGGGATTCCCTGATTAACTCTATTCCAGTACGACTTTCGTCAGAAAAAAGTTTGAAAAAGTTCAGTGCCTTAATAAAATAAAGCCCCGCATTGCGGGGCTTGGTTACGAGAAGCAGCGCTGACAAGGAGCCAACGTTATTCGCCTAAACGCGCCTTGATAATATTAACCAGCGGGTTGTCAGCAAAGCCATTCGCGGTTGCCCAGGCCTCATAGTTGGCATCAGCCAACACCTTTGCCGGCATTTGTTTGACAATAAAGGTACCGGTATCCAGTGCATCGCGGCGGATCGCCAATTGTAACAAACTTTCGTTATTGCAACGCACACCACTGTAGATATTACGCAGGTTTAACTTATTATCTGACAATACCTTGCGTACCTGATTACGATTATCTTCGGCTACAAAGCCACAAAGTGAAGCGGAAATTGCATCATTGGCCAGAGCGCTGGTGCTGCACAGTAACGCTGCGGCGATAAGCATTTTTTTCATATTATGTCCTGTTGGGTTATGACACCAAGTTGAATATAACGCCATTATAGGTTATTGCCAGTATCGGCGGCATAATTATCCCTGACATTTGAGCTAAGTGATTGAATAATAGTCAAAGCTGTTTCAATAATCTGGCCGGATTACCGCCAACAACAGCTCGGGCCGGTACGTCTTTTACCACTACTGCACCGGCGGCAATCACCGCCCCCTCACCAATACTCACGCCGGGACAAAGGATGGCGCCACCACCAATCCAGACATCATTAGCAATCTGTACCGGCAGCGCCTGCTCCACACCACTGCGCCTGGTTGCAGCATCGAGCGGATGATTAACGGTATAGATCTGCACCGCAGGGCCAACAAACACATGATGGCCAAAGGTGACTGGCGCAACATCCAGGATGGTACAGTTAAAATTCAGAAAAACATGATCGCCAAAAGAAATGTGTTTGCCGTAATCGCAGTAAAATGGCGGCTCAATAAAAACCTGCTCGCCGACTGTCGCAAATAACGCCTGCTGTAAACGACGGCGAACATTATGCTGCTCGGGTTGGGTTTTATTAAACTGCTGCGTCAACTTTCGCGCCTCAAGCCGCAGCTCGCGCAAGTTTTTGTCCAGCGGATCATACCAGGCACCGCTTAGCATTTTTTGATATTCAGTCATCTTGGCAATAGTTCAGATTTATCAGGAGCATCAGCTAATGGTACCTCAGAACAGCACTAGATTGCGGAAGTTTTACCTACCAGCAAAGGCTGCAGCTGCTGTCAGGATAGTGCGAGGGCGAAAAAAAGCCCCGGCACAAGGACCGGGGCAAAGTTCAGCTTTGGTTGAAATATTCGCTTAGCGGGCGTTGGTACTTTCGAAGATCTTATCCGCCGATGCCGCCACAAAACCGGTATACAGCAAGCCATTCGCCAACGGGTAACGACGGGCAAACTCATAGAAACAGCTTGGAATGGTCGCCTCGGTATCGCTGAACTTAACGGTAACTAAATCCGCCAGCGTCGACGACTGTTCAAGATACACCTGTGGCGTACCTTTGATCTCGCCACCTGAGGTGTTCAGCAGGAAGCCGGCATCTTTCAGTGCCTGATTCACCTGCTCAAGGCTATCGAAATTCTGCAGATCATTGACGCTTACCGTAAAGTGATTAGCGCGATAACCCCAAGCGGCAACCCAGGCGGCATATTCACTTTCTGCCAGCAATTGTTCATAGGTTGCCTGGCTGACTTGCCAGTGAGTACCTGAGTACAGGAAATTATCTGCGGTGACCGCTTGCTCAGGGATCTGCGCCACTAACTGCTCGATGGTGGCTTTTAGCTCAGCTGAGCATTTTTCCAGCAGCAATTCAGAGATAAATACCTTGGGTAAGGTGCTATCGGCGTGCTCAAAATGCTTGGCGTAGAGTTTCTTTGCTTCAAAGTGGTATTCACCACACTCTTCATAACCCAGGGCCAGAAAGTGGGCTGCCAGCTTGTCTAAAGAAACCTTAGGCAGGTTAAAGGTGCGCAGTGCGATATGATCGTTAATCACGTCGTCTTGCTGCGAAGAACCCAGTAGTTGGTGCACTTTTTTGGCCGACGGGGTAACGCTCAGGTAGTCTTGCCATAAGTTATCGAATAACGCTTTTACATCAGTATGCATAGCAACTCCGCTTCGGGTTCAGTAGTTCAAAAATCAGATGTCATAGTGTAATGTACTGGCTGCGTTTAACGCTGATCCAGATTAATAAAACGGGCGAAATCGCCGCTTTCCAACTGCAAGACCTCAGCCATAGCCGGGCTTAGCAGCAATAGTTGTTGCTCCGGGCAGTAATGCGCGCCTTTACCAAAGCTGGCCCGGAAATGCCGCACTGCAGTATTAGCAATTGCCAGAGTCGATTCACCCTGCACCTCTTGCACCTTAACCGCTACCTTGCGACTTTGCGCCACAGAGCGGATATCGGTTAGCTGAGCTTCTACAGTGGGGCCGGCGTCAAATAAATCCACATAACCGCGATGACGGAAGCCCTCGGCTTCCAACATTTTTAACGCTGGCTTGGTATTTTCATGCACCAAACCGATCACCTGCTGTGCTTGTTGCGGTAACAGGTCAACATAGATCGGGTGCCGCGGCATCAGCTCAGCGATAAAGGACTTTTTCCCCACGCCAATCAACTTATCAGCGGTGGGAAAATCGATGGTTAAAAACAACTTTTGTAACCAGTTCCAGAACGGCGGTATACCGTTTTCATCGGCCGCACCACGCATTTCAGCAATCACCTTGCTGGCAAAACGTGTCGGATGCTCTGCCATAAACAAAAAACGTACTTTCGATAAAAAACGCCCGGCATGGTTACGACGATAGCTTTCGCGCAGGAACAAGGTGCAAATTTCTGACGCGCCAGTGTAATCATTACATAGCGTTAAGGTTTTCAGCTGGTTAAGGACGTTTAGTTCAGCGCTATGATGAATAATGGTATTTTGCTGGAAGTGATAAAGCGGCGTATGTAAGCCAACTGCCGCTTCGATGCCGGTAGTACCTACGATATCACCGCTACTGGTGTCTTCCAGCACAAACAAATAGCCCTGATCGCCCGGCTGATTAACCTGTGCCGCAAAGCTATGTTCAGCATGGGCAATTTTTTGCCCCAGCCGCTCATCATGATCAGGTAATGAGGTAAAACCCGGGCCGGACTCAATGGCAATGCGTTTTAACGCGGGAAAATCGGCAGCGGTAATAGGCCTGATCACTAACATTTAAAGGCGCCCTGAGAATAGCAACGGTCAATGCCGTCCGGATGCCAGCTATTATAGTTGGCAAAAAAATCAGATTGCAGTGGCATTTTTTGCAATTTAATCGATAATAAATGCGTTATGACAAGGCGTTTTGACATTATGCTAAATAAAGAAGATGAAAAATTACTGGCACTGTTACAGCGTGATGCCCGGGCCAGTATTTCGGATCTGGCACGTGCGCTGCAGCTATCCCGCACCACAGTACAAAACCGGCTAGAGAAGCTGCAGGATAACGGCATCATTAAAGGCTTTACCGTTGAATTGGGGGAAAGTTACCTTAGCAATCTGGTATCGGCGCACGTCAGCATTAAGGTCAAACAAAAACTCACCGCCCGTACTAATGTCGAGCTACGGCAAATGCCACAAATTGCCGCCCTCTATGCGATCAGCGGCGAGTATGACTTGATTGCCATAGTCCAGGCGCAAACAACGGAGCAGCTCAGCCATCTGCTGGATGATATTGGTAATCTGGAAGGCGTGGAACGCACCACCTCCTCGGTGATCCTGGAAACCAAGTTCCACCGCTAATAAGGTACTTATCCACAGCACTCCGGTACCGGTCTGACCAGCTGTTTTAGCGTTTTTGATCAAGACGTTGTAACCTAAGGTACGCTATGCTGCTGTTGTAGCAACGCTTCAGCCAGTTATGACAAAGGATCCTGATGACGATAGACTTGACGATAACGCTGGTTTTACTGGCCGCCGCCATGCTGGGCTTTACTGTCAATAAACCGCGTAGTGATGTTATTGCTTTACTGCTGATGCTGTTGTTTCCGCTCACCGGGGTCCTGACCTTATCGCAAAGTCTGGCCGGTTTTAGCGAGCCGGCCGTGCTTTTAATCGCGTTATTGTTCGTCATTGGTGAGGCCCTGGTGCGAACCGGTGTGGTTTATCGCCTGGGAGATTACCTGGTAAAACACGCCGGCAACAGTGAAAACCGGTTGCTGGTGCTATTAATGTTAGCCGTTGCCACTCTGAGTGCAGTAATGAGTTCAACTGGGGTAGTGGCGATTTTTATTCCGGTGGTACTGAGTATTGCCGCTAAGCTCAAGCTATCCCCCGCACCGCTGTTAATGCCATTAGCATTTGCAGCCCTGATAGGCGGCATGCTGACGCTGGTAGCAACCCCACCCAATATGGTTGTGAACGCCGAATTACAGCGCGCCGGAGAGGCCGGATTCAGCTTTTTTGCTTTCGCGCCAATAGGCCTGGTAGTTTTAATACTGGGCATTGGCTATATGCTGTTAGCCAAAAGATTTCTAAGTCCCGCAGCGGGTCAAAGCACTGGGCAAGATAGCATCTCATTGAGTGGTTTAGCCGAACAGTACAAGCTGACCAGCCGCGAGTTCCGATTGCAGGTGCATCCTCATTCGCCGCTGGTTAATCAACCTCTGAATACTCTTGGCTTACGCTCCGAGTACGGGATCAATGTGGTCGCAGTCGAACGTCCGGCGCGGTTGCGCAGTTTATTATTGGTCGCCAACTCTCAAACAGTAATACAAGCCGGTGATGTGCTGCTGGTCGATCTGGCCGCTGCCAGTGCCAGCGTACTTGAAGCCTCGGCCATTCTGGGGCTCAACCCACAGCCACTGCACCACTCCTACTATAGCTTGCATGCGCACCAGTTAGGTCTGGTCGAAGTCGCCTTGCCACCGGATTCGGCATTGGCCGGTAAAAGCATTCAACAAATCGGTTTTCGCAGCCGCTACCGGCTGAATATTGTCGGTATTAAACGCAAAGGCGAAGCCCTGCTAAATGTGTTACCTGATGAGGTACTGCAACAACAAGATACGCTGTTACTAGCTGGCAGTTGGTCAGAGATCCGCCGTTTACAGCAGCATAGACGCGACCTGTTGCTGCTAAGCTTACCAGCAGAGAGTAATGAAGCGACACCCGCCGCAGACAGAGCGCCCTACGCCATCGGCTCGGTATTGCTGATGATCGCGCTGATGGTGTCCGGTATAGTGCCAACGGTGTTAGCGGCATTGATCACCGCGTTAGTACTTGGCGCCTGCCGCTGTATTGACCTGAATAATGCCTACAAGGCAGTGCATTGGCCAAGTTTATTACTGATTGTTGGGATGTTGCCATTTGCTCAGGCACTGCAGCAAACCGGCGGCATTGATCTCGCTGTAAGCGGGGTATTACAACTAGCCGGCAATCAGGCCCCTCTGTTAATGCTGGCCTGCGTATTTATCATTACCATGTTATTTAGCCTGGTGATATCCAATACGGCGACAGCCGTACTGATGGCGCCGGTCGCGCTGAGTCTGGCCAGTGCCCTCAATGCCTCACCCTATCCTTTTGCGATGATGGTGGCATTAGGCGCATCTACCGCCTTTATGACCCCCATTGCTTCACCAGTCAATCTGCTGGTGATGGGCCCCGGCCAGTACCGCTTTATCGACTTTTTGAAAATTGGCAGCCCCTTTACCTTATTGGTACTGATGGTCAGTCTGATACTGGTACCGCTGTTTTTTCCACTTTAAGCGCTATGCTGCTCTGGATCTGGTTATAGCCTGATGCTATGCCTTATAACAAATTAGCTTAATGAAATGCCTTGTCGCAAAAAATTGGCATATTAAACTGGCTGCAGTTGCTTATTTTGGAGAATTGCAGATGCGTAAGTTGATCCTTGTTGCCGGCTTACTGGCGTCCAGCCTGTCGGTGGCGTCAGCCAAAGAATTATTAAATAGTAGTTACGATATTTCCCGCGAATTATTTGCCGAAATTAACCCGCTGTTTGTTGCACACTGGCAGGCAAAAACCGGCGAGACCCTGACCATCAACCAATCGCATGGCGGCTCTTCCCGTCAGGCGCAGGCCATTATTCAGGGCTTACGTGCTGATGTGGTGACCTTTAATCAAAGTTCGGATATTGATGTGCTGCATCAACGCGGCAACCTGCTACCTGCCAACTGGCGCGAGCGTTTACCCAATAATGCCTCCCCTTACTACTCCACCATGGCATTTTTAGTACGCAAAGGTAACCCGAAAAACATTCAGGACTGGGCCGATCTGACCCAGGGCGACGTGAGCCTGGTATTCCCTAACCCGAAAACCTCAGGTAACGCCCGTTATACGTATCTGGCAGCCTATGGTGCGGCTAAGCAGCGCCTTGGTGCTGACGCAGCGCGTAACTGGATGATCGATTTCCTGCGCCGTGTCGTCGTATTTGATACCGGCGGTCGTGGCGCTACCACCTCCTTTATCGAACGCCAACTGGGTGATGTATTGATTACCTTTGAATCGGAAGTGAACAATATTATCGCCCAGTACCCGGACCTGGAGTTACAACGGGTGGTTCCGGCAACGAATGTGCTGGCCGAGTTTCCGGTTGCCTGGGTAGATCGCAACGTCACACGCAACGGCACCGCCGAACAAGCCAAAGCCTATCTGGAATTTCTGTACACCGCAGAAGCGCAGCAGCTGCTGGCTAACTTCTTCTACCGTGTCCATCATCCGGAGGTGATCGCTGCAAATGCTGATAAGTTTCCGCAGACCAACCTCTTTACCGTAGAGCAGGTATTTGGCGATTGGGAAAAAGTGCATACTGACCACTTTGCCAACAACGCTGAGCTGGATAAGTTACTGGCAGAAGGACGCCGGAGTCGATGAGCGCCCTGCCTTTTCGGGCACTGCGCAGTAAAAGCGTACTGCCCGGCTTTACCATCAGCCTGGGCAGTAGCTTGTTTTTTATTGGCCTGGTTATTCTGCTGCCGCTCACGGGTCTGGTGATGCAGGTAGCAGAGCTCAGTCTGGCCGATTACTGGGCCATTATCAGTGATCCCCGGGTGGTGGCGTCATACAAGGTCACACTGTCTGCCGCCCTGGTCGCCAGTATCTTTAACCTGTTCTTTGGCCTGCTGATGGCCTGGATCCTAACTCGCTATCGCTTTCCTGGCCGCTTGTTGTTAGATGGCCTGATGGATTTGCCGTTTGCTCTGCCCACGGCGGTTGCCGGCCTGACGCTGGCGGCACTCTATGCCACCCAGGGTTGGTTTGGCCAATATCTGGCACTATGGGACATTAAAGTTTCCTATACCTGGCTTGGTATAGTGGTAGCAATGATTTTCACCAGTGTGCCCTTTGTGGTGCGCACCGTGCAGCCAGTACTGGAAGAATTTGGTCCGGAATACGAAGAGGCGTCGGCTACCCTGGGTGCCAGCCCGTTACAAACCTTTTGGCGGGTGATCATGCCGGAGATCAAACCGGCATTACTTATGGGGACAGCCTTGTCGTTTACCCGCAGTCTGGGGGAATTTGGCGCGGTGATTTTTATCGCCGGTAACCTGCCCTGGCAAACCGAGGTCACCTCACTGATGATCTTTATCCGGCTGCAGGAGTTTGATTATGCCGCCGCTGCCGCCATTGCCAGCGTGGTATTGCTGGCATCGCTGGTGCTGCTGTTTGTGATTAACGGCATCCAGCAGCGTTATCAGCATATCAGTGGAGCTTTGAAATGACGTCTAAGCTTGGTGCTTCACCACTATTACGCAGGGTGCTGATCGGCACAGGCGTAGGCTTAAGTGTGCTGCTATTGCTAACGCCGCTATTATTAATCTTTATTGCTGCCTTTTCGGCCGGCATAGGTGGCGTGATCAGCAATTTACGCGATGCGGATATGCTGCATGCCATTGGCCTGACGTTACTGGTTGCCGGTCTGACCGTGCCGATCAATCTGGTATTTGGTACCCTGATTGCCTGGTGCGTCACCCGCTTTACCTTCCCCGGACGTCGGCTGCTGCTGACGCTGATTGATATCCCTTTCGCCGTCTCGCCGGTGGTGGCGGGCTTGCTTTACCTGTTGTTATACGGCAGCAACGGACCTTTTGCGACCTGGCTGGATGCCGCTGATGTACAGTTAATGTTTGCCTGGCCGGGTCTGGTGATGGTGACGGTCTTTGTGTCCTGCCCCTTTGTGGTAAAAGAACTGGTACCACTGATGTCGACCCTCGGCACCGAGCAGGAAGAAGCGGCAGTATTACTGGGCGCCAGCGGTTGGCAGGTATTCTGGCATATTACCTTTCCCAATATCCGCTGGGCCTTGCTGTATGGGGTGATTCTGACAAACGCCCGGGCGGTTGGCGAGTTTGGTGCGGTGTCGGTGGTATCCGGCACGATTCGCGGCCAAACTAATACCCTGCCATTGCATATCGAACTACTGCAGCAGGACTACAATGCCACCGGCGCCTTTATCGCTGCCGCTCTGCTCACCCTGATGGCGATTGCCACTTTAGTCGTCAAAGCTATTCTGCAATGGCGGCTCCAGCGCGATCATTAATGCCCAAGCTGGTCAGACCGGTACCGGAGTGCTGTGGATAAATGCCAGACTGGTTAAATCTGTACCGGAGTGCTGTGGATAACTAGCGATACAGGGTTACGGTGGCGGGTCTGGTCCGCTGCCATAAGTCTGGTTGCGCCTGCAGGTGCATAATCACCGCCTGTGCTGCCGTTTTGCAATCCACACCGGGTTCACCGCACGGCAACTGCGTCAGCCCCTGATACACCGGGGTAAAGGCTGGCTGGCCACGGCTATCCAGGCTAGCGGTGACCCGCTCGACCACAAAGGCTTTCGGCTGACCGTTCAGCAAAATAATATCACGTCTGTCTGTCTGCTCCGCCTGGGCTTGCTGTAATTGCTGCCAGCCATCATTACCGTTGGCCAGATAATTGGTGGTGACCAGCCGGTACTCGCGCTGTGGATCCAATGCCTGCCAGCTTTGCTCCTGCCAAACCTCCACCGCTACGCTGGCGCTGTAATCATCCTCCTGCCGGGCTACATAGCGCAGGCCACTGCCATAAGGAAATTTACCGGCATGGGCGCCGGGCGGTAGCGTGGCACTGATGGTTTGCTGCAACAGCGCTAACAAATCCGCCCCCGAGACAGTTAGCACGCTCAGCGGTGTATCAAAGGGTAATACTTCAAGCCGGATATGCCCTTCATAAATCGTGCCGGCCTCAAGATGACTACGGATATTGCCCGCGCCAATTAAACTGAGCTGCACCGGCCCGGCAACCAGAGCCTGCACCGCCGGGGTATTGACATAGTTCAGCATGGCATCGGCAATATGCCCGGCGAGCTCAGAGCCATGCTGGTCGCTGCCACCTGTGCCCGGTAAGCGCACATGGGCAATGCTGCGCTCAGTACTGCTGATAGCGGTGCCATAGGCTTGTTGTACCGCCGGTAAATAAACCGTATCCAGTACTTCGCGCAGCAGCGGATCTTCATCGACAATGGCCGTATTGGCCAGCTGCTGTACCTGCTGTAGGGTGCGGCTTAACGCCAATCCCGTAAGCTTTGCGTCGGCACGGCGCAAGGCGGAAGGATAATAATCACGCCCGGCTAACAGGGTATTTTGTCCCTGACAAGCGGTAACCTGGCCCGCCAGGTTAAAACTTACGGTCAGAGCGCCAATCGCCTGTGCATACTGACCAGCCTGCACCACACAGGTTATGCCCTGGCCATCCGGATTGGGCACTTGCTGGGCATAAGGTGGTTGCTGCCCCAGATACCAGTGCCGGAAATCTCCCAATAACGAATGCGAATGGCCACCGACAATCACATCAATGCCATTGACCCAGGTAGCCAGATTCAGATCGCGCTGATGCCCTAAATGCGTTAGCGCGATAATATGCGGCACCCCCAGCGCCGTCAGGTGGTCGACGGTTTGTTGTGCTGCAGTAATTTCGGCGCTAAATTCCAACGCGCCGGTATCCGGCACCATGGTACGCATATCTTCCAGTGCCACACCAAAGATCGCCAGCAAGCGCGCCCCTTCAGCCTGCCCGACCGCAGCGATTGGCTGCCAGCGCTCGCCCTGCTGCCGGTAGAGCTGATAAGGCTTAAGGTTAGTCACTCGGGCCAGTATGGGTTCGGCCCGGGTATCGACATTGGCTGCCAGCAGCGGAAAATTAATTTCACTGGCAAATTGCGCCAGCTTAGGCAGGCCAATATCAAATTCATGATTGCCCAGTGCCATCGCATCCAGCCGCATCCGGTTTAAAATATCGATATTGATCTGATGCTCGAACAGCTCGAAATAGGCACTGCCTTTAAACGCATCGCCACCGTGCAAAAATAATGAGGGGGTGCCCGCCGCCTGCGCTTGTTGTTGTAACTGTCTGGCTTTCGTCAGTAACCGCGGATGGCCGCCAATAAAGGTATAAAGCGCCTCCCCCGGTGCCAATTCGACCTTGGCCGGCGAGGGATCAAATTGCGAGTGGGTATCATTAATATGGATAATCGCCAGCTGCCAGTCAGCGTCAGTGCTACCTGCAACATTGATGGCTGCATCATGGACGGCAGTATCTGGGCCGGCAGGTCGGGTGCAGGCAGTTAGTCCAACAATTAATAATAAGCCAAACGTGAGGCGAGCAGTCAACATAGCACTACCTTTAGCAGAACAGCGGGAAGATAACCGCCCGGGCAACTGCCGGGCAGGTGTCATGCGGATTATTGTAACACAGCGGCTAACTGCTCACCGATAGCCTTGATTTGTGCCATATCACCCTGCTCGGCGCCATGCGCTTTTAGCGTACTGAGGTGCGCCGGGATTAAATGAAAGTGCAGGTGTGGTACGGTTTGCCCGGCTTCAGTACCATTAAGTTGCATCAGCACCACGCCTTTGGCAGCTAACACCTGCTGTTGTGCCGCCATCACCTTCTGCACCGCCGCTAACAGTGGCTGAGCATATGCCAGCGGTAAGTCAGCCAGCGTTACCGCTGCGTACTTAGGGATCACCAGCGCATGACCGGTCGCCTGCGGCATAATATCCATAAAGGCCAGGCTGTGGTCATCTTCGTAGATCTTAAAACACGGCAAGTCGCCGCGCAGAATTTTGGCAAACACATTATCCGGGTTATAGCTCATCTCGGGCTCCATCAGCAGAAGGGATCTCGCGTAAACGGAAATTATGCCAGCAAGTCCGCTAAAGAGCAGCAATTAGTTATCTTCTGCTCTTCAGCACGTTATTCCGCTAATAACCCCAGATAACGGGCGTGAAAGCGCAAATGCTGTTCAATAAAGCTGGCAATAAAATAATAGCTGTGGTCATAGCCTGGCTGCAGCCGGATCTCAGCCTGCGCCCCGCTTTGCTTTGCTGCGGCAAGCAGGGTTTCCGTGCGTAGCTGCTCAGGATAAAACTGATCTGCCAGTCCCTGATCCACCAAAATAGGCAGATCACTGCCCTGCTGTGCCAGTAACAGAGCCGCATCATATTGCTGCCAACGGTTAGGATCCGCACCCAGATAGCCAGTCAGCGCCTTGATCCCCCAAGGGCAGGCGCTGGAATGACAGATCGGTGAAAAGGCCGAAATGCTGCGATAGCGACTGCTGTTGCGCAGGCCGATCACCAAGGCACCATGGCCGCCCATCGAATGACCACTGATTGCCCGCTGTGACGTCAGTGGCAGCTCCGCTTCCAGCAAAGCCGGCAATTCCTGCACAATATAGTCATACATCTGATAATGCTTAGCGTATGGCTCCTCGGTGGCGTTGACATAAAAGCCGGCACCCAGCCCAAAGTCATAGCTACCTTGTGGATCATCCGCTACCCCTTCTCCACGTGGGCTGGTATCCGGGATCACCAGCGCCAGACCAAGCTCGGCCGCGATACGCTGGGCTCCGGCCTTACTGGCAAAGTTTTCATCGGTGCAGGTTAACCCCGATAACCAGTACAGCGCCGGTACGCGCTGACTGGCCGCCTGCGGCGGCAGATACACTGAGAACTGCATCTCGCAATGCAGTACCGCCGACTGATGTTTAAAGCGCAGTTGACGACCGTCAAAACAACGCTGTTCACTGATCTGATTCAGACTCATCTTTGCCCCAATTGACTATCAGAAGTGAATAACAGTACGGATCGACTTACCTTCATGCATCAGATCGAAGGCTTTGTTAATGTCCTCAAGCGGCATGGTATGGGTAATAAAGGTATCCAATTCAAACTCACCATTCAGATAGCGGTCAACATAGCCCGGTAGCTCACTACGGCCTTTCACGCCACCAAAGGCCGTACCGCGCCAGACACGGCCGGTAACCAGCTGAAATGGCCGGGTTGAAATTTCCTGACCCGCACCGGCGACACCGATAATAATCGACTCGCCCCAGCCCTTATGACAACACTCCAGCGCCGAACGCATCACATTAACATTACCGATGCACTCAAAGGAGAAATCGACGCCGCCATCTGTCATCTCGACAATCACTTCCTGGATTGGCTTGTCATATTTCTTCGGGTTGACGACATCGGTGGCACCGAGTTTTTTCGCGATATCAAATTTATCTTCGTTAATATCAATAGCAATAATGCGGCCGGCTTTGGCCATCACTGAGGCAATCACCGCCGATAAGCCGATGCCGCCCAGACCAAAGATCGCCACCGTATCACCCGGCTTTACCTTAGCAGTATTAAATACCGCGCCCATGCCGGTGGTAACACCACAGCCGAGTAAACAGACTTTCTCTAACGGGGCTTCTTTATTAATTTTTGCCAGCGAAATTTCCGGCAATACGGTGTACTCTGAGAAGGTAGAGGTGCCCATATAGTGATAAATCGGCTTACCGTCTTTCGAGAAACGGCTGGTGCCATCCGGCATCAGGCCCTTGCCCTGCGTGGCACGGATCGCCTGGCAGAGGTTGGTTTTACCCGATAAACAGAACTTACATTTGCCACATTCCGGGGTATACAGCGGGATCACATGGTCGCCAACAGCAACCGAGGTCACGCCCTCGCCAACCGCCTCGACAATACCGCCGCCCTCATGGCCCAGGATCACCGGAAAAATCCCTTCCGGATCCTCACCCGACAACGTAAAGGCATCGGTATGGCAAACACCACTGGCAACGATCCGCATCAGCACCTCGCCTTTTTGTGGCGGCATTAAATCCACTTCTTCAATCGACAAAGGTTGGCCTGGGCCCCAGGCCACAGCTGCGCGGGTTTTGATCATTTGCATCGTTAAGTCCTTGGTGTGTTTACGCGAAAGCAATACTGACACTATAGCGCAGTTAGGATTTTTTCCATATACGGCAGAATAACGCTAAAATACAAAGCAGTTTTGCATAAACGTAATAATCAAGATGAGTGAATGGCAAGGGATCAGTGAATTCGTGGCGGTGGCGGAACAGCAAAGCTTTACTAAGGCAGCACGCCAACTTGGCCTGTCGGTGGCCCAGGTTAGCCGCAATATAGCCGCGCTGGAGCAACAACTGGCGTTAAAACTGCTATACCGCTCTACCCGCAGCGTCAGCCTGACGGCAGAAGGCTTGCTGTATTTACAACATTGCCGGCATTTAGTCAGCAGTCTGGCCGAAGCCAACCGCGCCATGGCCAATCTTACGGCGTCGCCACGCGGCCTGCTAAAGGTAACGGCCCCCGTGTTCTACGGAGAAACCCGACTCTCCCCGCTACTCCATCGCTTTTTACAGCGTTACCCTGAACTTGAACTGGAACTGGTGCTCACCAACGATAAGCTTGATCTGGTGCAAGGCGGCTTTGATCTGGCGCTACGGCTGGGGCAGTTAACCGACTCCAGTCTGATTGCGCGGCGACTGGCCAGCCGGCGCCAGTATCTGGTTGCTGCGCCAGCCTATCTGGCCGCCCAGGGCACGCCAGAGTCGTTAGCAGAGCTGGATCAGCATCAGTGCCTGATAGGTACCGTCAATATCTGGCGCTTTGCCGAACAACAGAAAGCCGTATCGTATCGTCCGCGCGGCCGGCTGCAGTGTAATAGTGGTTTAGCATTAAAAGATGCCGCCCTCTGTGGCCTCGGGCTGGCGCAGCTACCGGATTACTATATCAGTGACGAGCTGGCAAATGGCAGCCTGGTTGAAGTGTTAGGGGCCTACCGCCAGCCGGATGACGGCATCTGGGCGCTGTATCCGCAAAACCGCCATCTGTCGGCCAAGGTACGGCAGTTGGTCGATTATCTGGCTGTTGCGCTAAGCACTTAAACTCCGGCAACTGGCAACGAGCAACTACTCAGAAAAAGTGTAAAAAATTATGTCGATCGCTGCTATTTGCCCTCCTGCAGCGTAAGATGGTCTGACACAGTAAATTAGGGATAATCCGATGTATATGACCAATATTGAAACCGTGCCTGGCAAAACCATTCTTGATTGTTATGGCGTAGTGTCTGGCAGTACGGTGCGTGCCAAGCATGTTGGCCGCGATATTATGGCTGGTATTAAAAATGTGTTTGGTGGCGAGCTGCGCGGCTATACTGAGCTTCTAAACGAGTCACGTGATGAAGCGATCAAGCGCATGCAGGCGCAAGCCGCAGAGCTGGGTGCCAATGCGATCATCAATGTGCGGTTTTCTACCTCCTCCATCGCCGCTGGCGCAGCTGAAATTTACGTTTACGGCACTGCAGTGCGGGTTGGCTGACGATGCTACCATTACTGACTTTTCTGACACTACTGCTGCTCGGCTATCTGTCCGGTCAGTGGCTCGAGCGGCGCCATTACCGCAGTATTATTGAGCGGGAACAGCAGCTACAAAACCTGCCACACAGCAACAGTCGTGACTTGCTGCTGCCGATGCAAGACATTACGCGGGTCGAATTGCTTGCCGGCAGTGTGGTGATTTCAATTGACTACTTTAAGCGCGTTGTTGCCATCCTGCGCAGCCTAGTTGGCGGCCCGGTGGCCAGCTATGAAACCCTGATTGATCGTGCCAGACGGGAAGCCATACTGCGTTTAAAACAACAATGTCCGGATGCCTGTCAACTGATTAATATCCGGATTGAAACCTCGGCTATCCATAATGCCGCTGGCAATGGTATAGGTTCGGTTGAGCTCCTGGCCTATGGCACTGCCATCTATGGTCGCGTCCAAACAGCCACTACCGCCGCCACCGCATCGGTATTAGCTGCGTCGCAGCAATCGATAACACATTAAGGCTGCCAGATGGCCTATCAGCCGCGCCTGCCCAAAACCAATGTTAACGTCAGCCGCCAGCGCCCGCTGGCTGATTTGCTGCTGATCGGCTCCGCCCTGACACTGTTGCTGCTATTACTCTACTGGTTACTGGGCCTGGCGGTAGATAAAGCCATTTCCCAGCTTGATCCCAAGCTGGAATATCAATGGTTTGGGCAATGGCAGCAACACAGTGCATCATCGCCCGTGCAGCAGCAATTACAGCAACTGAGCGATCAGCTACAGCAATGCACTGCCCTGGCCTATCCGGTACGCGTCAGTTATCTTGACCAGCCACTGATTAATGCCGGTGTTTTACCAGGTGGCAGCATGTTGGTATATCGGGGCTTACTGACGCAACTGCACACCGAGAATGCCCTGGCCTTTGTGCTGGCCCATGAGCTGGCACATCTGGAACAACGCGATCATTTACGGGGCCTGGGCCGCGGCCTGGTGCTGGCCGTGCTAAGCGCTACCCTTACCGGTAATGCGAATGCCGGCCAGATCTTTCTACCCGCCACTGAACTTGGCATGGCGCGCCACTCGCAGCAGCGGGAACTGGCCGCCGATGCCAGGGCGCTGGCGATTTTACATTGTCATTATGGTCATATCGGCGGCGCAGAGCGTTTTTTTCAAACACTGGCGGCCAGCGACAACAGCCAGCTACCGGACTGGTTTGCCAGCCACCCGGCGCTGCAGAAACGGCTCACCGCGTTACAGACCGAACAGCAGCGCCACGGCTACCCGGTACAAGCTGAACAGCCGCTGCCAGAGGTGTTACAACAACGCAGTGTAGTAGAGAATGCCGCAGAGAATTCAGCAGAGCCGGCACAACAAAAGGCAAAAAAGCCGCAATAAGATGCGAAAAACTGATCTGGCTTAATCACTGCACCCTGCCGTGCGGTTATGCTGGCAACACTGAGCAAAGCTATATCGCTTGCAGCCGCTGATATGCGCTGTGCTTTGCTGTTTTTTGTTAGTTGTGCAGTTTTATTTTGGATTTTATTAGCAGCCCATAAGGATAGAGTATGCCTCGCCTGACGCCCGTTAAGATTGCTATTGTCGTTAGCCTGCTGTTTCTGCTGTGGTTGGCGCTGGGGAATCACTACCGTAGTCAATCCGAAGCCCCGCCAATCACAACGGAGCAGCAGGCGACAGGCTTTAGCGTACAAACCCGGCTCTCGCAAGCTAAAGACTATCCGGCACAGCTGCAGCTACAAGGCCAGCTTGCCGCCTGGCATCAGCTGGAGGTCAAAGCCCAAATCAGCGGCAAGGTTGAGCGCATTCTGGTTGAGCAAGGCGCAGCAGTCAGCCGCGGCAGCACGCTATTACAACTGAGTGATGAGGGCCGGCACAGCCGGCTGCAGCAAGCTAAGGCGCTGTTGGCGCTACGCCAGAGCGAACTGCAAAGCGCGACAGCGTTAAAGCAACGACAATTTGTCTCTGAAACCGAACTTGCACGGTTAACCAACGAATTACGCCTGGCCGAAACCGCTCTCACCGATGCCCAACTGGCGGTACAACATCAAAGCCCGGTTGCACCCTTTGACGGCGTACTGGGACGACGTCTGATCGAGCCCGGCGCGCTGGTACAGCCTGGCCAAAGTCTGTTTCAGCTGTTAGATATCGTAAAATTGCGCGCCAGCGCCCAGGTACCGCAACAGCAAGTCAGCGAACTGGCTCTGGGACAAGCCGTCATTATCACCTTATTGGATGGCCGCCAGCTATCAGGCGAGCTCAGCTTTATCAGCCCGGCAGCTGATGTCGCCACCCGCAGCTATTATATCGAGGCCAGCATTGCTAATCCCGAACAGCTGCCTTTGGCCGGTGCCAGTGCCACCTTGCAGATCAGCCTCTCGGCGCGCCAGGCGCATGCACTGTCCCCGGCGCTGTTAAAACTGGATCCGCAAGGCCGGCTTGGCGTCTATACGGTAGAGCAAAGTCGTGTCGCCTTTTATCCGGTGCAGCTGCTAAGTGCCGACAATCAGTTGGCCTGGGTCAGTGGCCTGGCAACAGAGGTTGAGTTGATCACGCTGGGCGCCGGCTTTGTCGAGGTTGGGCAACAGGTCAGTGTGGTGCGCGAGGCCACGCCATGAGAAGCCTGATCGCTGCCGCTATTCAACGCAGCCGTGCCAGCCTGATGCTGCTACTGTTTTTATTTATTGCCGGTATCAGTGCCTATCTTGTGATCCCGAAAGAAGCCAACCCCGATGTCGCCATCCCAATGATGTATGTGTCGATGTCACTGGACGGCATCAGTCCGGAAGACGGTGAGCGGTTGCTGGTCCGGCCGATGGAGCACGAGTTGCGCTCACTGGAGGGCATTAAGAAAATGACCTCGGTCGCCAGTGAGGGCCATGCCTCGGTGATGCTGGAGTTTGATGCCGGCTTTAATGCCGATAAGGCGCTGGCCGATGTGCGGGTGAAAGTGGACGCTGCGCGCGCTAAATTACCGGCTGAGGCCAAGGAACCCACCGTTAACGAGATTAACGTGGCGCTGTTTCCGGTATTATCCATAGGTCTGTCCGGCCCGGTTCCGGAGTCGGTGCTGGTAGGGATCGCCCGGCGCTTAAAGGAACAAATTGAAGCCATCCCGGAAATTCTGGAGGTAGATATCGGTGGCGATCGGGAAGATGTGCTGGAGATCATCGTCGATCCGCAAGTGTTGCAAAGCTATGGCCTGGATTATCAGCAGCTGTTTCGTTTGGTATCGAATAATAACCGGCTGGTTGCCGCCGGCAGTTTAGATACCGGTGCCGGCCGGATGGCCATTAAAGTGCCGGGTATTATTGAAGATCTGAATGATGTGCTGTCGATCCCGATCAAAGTTAGTGGCGATACCGTAATCACCTTTGCCGATGTCGCTACCGTTAATGCCGGCTTTAAAGATCCGCTTAGTTTCGCCCGCATTAATGGTCAGCCGGCCCTGGTACTGGAAGTGAAAAAGCGCAGTGGCGCGAATATTATCTCAGCCATCGAGCAAACCAAGGCCTTGCTGGCACAGGCAGAGCGCCAGTTTCCGCCCGGAATGCAGATTGATTACATTATGGATCAGTCAAAAGACGTCAAAGAGATGTTATCTGACTTATTGAATAATGTGCTGACCGCGGTGGTACTGGTATTAATTTTGATCCTGGCCACCATGGGCATGCGTTCGGCGCTACTGGTTGGCATTACCATCCCCGGTGCATTTTTTGCCGGGATCCTGCTGATTTGGCTGCTCGGCTTTACGATGAATATTATCGTGCTGTTCTCGCTGATCCTGGTAGCCGGTATGCTGGTGGATGGCGCTATCGTAGTCAGTGAGCTGGCTGATCGCCATATTCAGGACGGCCAGACACCAAAAGATGCCTGGCTTAATGCCGCCGATCGGATGAGCTGGCCCATTATCGCGTCCACCTTTACCACGCTGGCCGTGTTTGTACCGCTGCTATTCTGGCCCGGTATTGTCGGCCAGTTTATGTTGTATTTACCCGCGACCGTGATCCTCTGTTTGCTGGCGTCACTGGCCATGGCATTGGTATTTTTACCGGTAATGGGCGCCGCCAGTCATAAAGCGCCCCAGCGCGCGCTCACACCAAACCGCGCCAGCCGCTATACCCTGCTCTATCGCCGCATCCTCGGCCGCTTGATCCAACGCCCGTTGTTAACACTCTGCGCGGCCTTAAGCGGTGTGGTGCTGATCTACCTGGCCTATGGCAAGTTTAACCATGGCCTGGAGTTTTTCCCCTCAGTCGAGCCGGAGTCGGCACAGGTATGGGTGCGGGCCCGCGGCGATCTGTCGATCTATGAAAAAGATGCCATCCTGCGTCAGGTCGAACAACGCTTACTCGGCATGCCGGAAGTCAAAGCCCTCTACGCCCGCAGTCTGGCTGCTGCCAGTGGCGAGCTGACCGCAGATGTGATTGGTACTATCCAGTTTCAGTTTATCGACTGGCACCAGCGCCGCCGTGCTGCGGTGATCCTGGATGAGATGCGCGAGCGCACCGCTGACCTGCCCGGCCTGATCCTGGCATTTCGCCAGCAACAGGAAGGCCCGGCCGGTGGCAAGCCGATAGAGCTGCAAGTTAGTGCCGAAGACAGCAGCCAGATTGACGCTGCTGTTAACCAGATCCTGGCCAGGATGCAGCAACTTGGTGGCTTTATCGATATTGAAGATGATCGCAGTTTACCTGGCATTGAATGGCGGCTAACCGTTGATCGTGCAGAAGCCGCCCGTTTTGGCGCCGATGTGCTGACAGTAGGTAATGCGATCCAACTGGTCAGCAATGGCCTGCTGCTGGCGAAGTTTCGCCCGGAGTATGCCAGCGATGAAGTGGATATCCGGGTGCGCTTTCCGGCAAAATGGCGCTCGTTAGCCCAGCTTGAGCGTTTAACCGTAGAAACACCGCGCGGTCAGGTACCACTAACCAACTTCGTTAGCTTAGAACCCGGCGAGAAAACCAGTGTGATCCGACGGATTGACAGTAACCGCGCCGTCACCATTAAAAGCGATCTGGCTGACGGCTATCAGGTAGCAGAGCGGCTGGCGGCACTGCGCAGCAGTGGCCTGGTCCTGCCTGAGGGGGTTATGATCAAAACTGCCGGTGAAGATGCCGATCAGCAGGAAGCAATGAACTTTTTAATCAGCGCCTTCTTTATTGCAATATTTTTAATGCTGATGATTTTACTGGTGCAATTTAATAGCTGGTATCAAACGCTGCTGATCTTGTCGGCTATCGTACTCTCCACGGCGGGTGTCTTGCTGGGGTTACTTGTTAATGCTCAGCCCTTTGGTATCGTCATGGTGGGGATGGGGATTATCGGGCTGGCCGGTATCGTGGTAAATAATAATATCGTCTTGATTGATACCTATAACCAACTGCGGCAACAGGGGCTAAACAGTATCGAGGCCGCACTGGAAACAGGTACCTTGCGCTTACGCCCGGTATTGCTAACCTCTGTTACCACTGTGCTGGGGTTAATGCCAATGGTGCTGGCGGTCAATGTTAATTTGCTGGAGCCCAGCCTGGGCTTTGGTGCGCCCTCCACCATGTGGTGGACGCAATTATCCAGTGCCATCGCCGGCGGTTTAACCTTTGCTACCCTACTGACACTATTTTTAACCCCGGCGTTATTGGTACTGGGCGATAAGGTTTTAAAACGGCAGTATTAAGTTTATTGGGGCTGAAAACCTTTGGGGCAGCGCCGAGGCCGCCCCTATAACAGCGTTAGCGGCGAACCAGTACCCGATGGCCCACCACTGGCAGCAGATCGTCGCCGCGACACTGGGTGCGGGCATTGAGTTGCTCTGCAGCACAGCGCCCTTCGCCGTTTTCCAGGCAGAATTCAAAGCGGGTTTGTAATTTTACCGGCTCAGTCAATAAGCCGGCTGGCAATTGCTGCCATTGCCACTTTAGGATCGCCGCCTTGGCTTCACGGGCAAAAAAGCGACTACTAAAATCACGGCTGACAATATCGTGCAGCTGATAATCCGGTGTGACTACATATTCAATGGTGGCACAGCCTTCACCACCGGCTTTCGCCTCCTCTATCGGATATAACGGTTCGACGCGCGGTAAGGCACTAAAAGGGCCTGTAGCATGCGGTTGGCTGCTAACTGGCAGACTGGCAAAACGGCTATCCGGGCTGGGTGTGGTTTGGCAAGCGCTAAGCGTTATCGCTGCACAAAGCAGCAAGCAAAGTTGTTTCATCTTTATTCCTTTAAGGACGGGAGAGTTGTAGTAAAAAATCAAAACGAATTAAGACCTTATCTTAAAGCCTTAAAAGATTCAACCTGAAATTAACCTCACCGTTACCAACATAAAAAAGCCCCGCAATGCGGGGCCTGTTCTGCAGCCGTGATCAGGTCTGTTAACGCAGCGACAGTAACATACTGCTTGGCTGCTCCAGATATTGCTTCCACAGATTGGTAAAGCGGGCAATGGTGCCACCATCAATAATACGGTGATCACCAGACCAGCTCACCTGCATCAGCTGCCGCGCTACAACCTGGCCGTTGGCAGCAAAACGTGGTAAGGCTTGTACCTTACCCAGCGCCACGATCGCCACTTCCGGCTTATTGATAATGGGTGTTGCGACAGTACCACCAATAGCACCGATATTACTGATGGTAATGGTGCCGCCTTTCAGATCGGCCGGACTGACCCGTCCTTCGCGCGCGGCATCGGTTAAGCGGGTCAGCTCGGCAGCAATTTCCAGAATGGACTTTTGCTCACAGCCTTTGACATTAGGTACCAACAAGCCAATTTTCGAGTCCACCGCGACCCCAATATTATGGGCGCTAAAATAGGTCAGTTCAGTACAGTCGGCATTCGGCTGACTGTTCATCACCGGGAACTCGTTAATCGCCAGCGACAACGCCTTCATAAAGAACGGCATCATCGTCAGCTTCACCCCCTGTTTGGCATACTGATCTTTAAGTTGTAGCCGCAGCGCAATCAGATCGGTTAAGTCAATTTCTTCGCAGTACGTAAAGTGCGGAATGCTTGATACGGACTCGGCCATTTGCCGTGCCATCGCCGCTTTAATGCCACGAATAGGTTCAACCCGGTTCTCAGCACTGCTAACGACAGCTGTGCTCGCTGCGGCGACCGGTTTAGCGGCCGGCGTACTAACAGCGGCAACAGGAGTGCCTTGGGCAAAGGCGCGCACATCCTCTTTATAAACCCGGCCTTTATCGCCCGAGCCTGGCACCAGTTGTAAATCAACACCCAGCTCACGGGCCAGACGGCGCACGGCCGGGCTGGCTAAGGCTTTGCTGCCTTTCGCCGCTGCACTATGACTGACAGCAGGTCTTGCGGCAGTAGTGACGGTAGCGCTGTTTACTGAGCTAACTGCTGGCGCGGCTACCTGGGCTGCCGCAACAGTCGCCGTTGCTTCACCCTGGCGGCGAATCGCAAACAGCGGTGCATGCACCTTGGCAATATCGCCCTTGGCATAGTACAGCTTACTGACCACACCGGCATATTTGGCCGGGATTTGCACCAGCGCTTTGTCGGTCATCACATCACAGACCGGCTGATCTTCTGCGATGGTATCGCCTTCCGCAACCAGCCAGTCAACGATTTCACACTCTACAATACCTTCACCGATATCCGGCAGGATAAAGTCTTCAGTAATTTCGCTATTCGCACTGACTGCAGCGACCGGCGCAGCGACAGCTGTGGTGTTGCTGGTAGTAGCTTGCGGGGCTGCAGCGCCGCCAGCCACTTCCATCTCAAATAATGGCGCATGTACCTTAGCAATATCGCCTTTGGCGTAATACAGCTTGCTGACCACGCCATCATACACCGCCGGAATTTGCACCAGCGCTTTGTCGGTCATCACATCACAAACCGGCTGATCTTCTTTAATCACATCGCCTTCTTTGACCAACCACTCGACGATTTCGCACTCGACGATACCTTCACCGATATCCGGCAGAATAAAATCCTGTTTCATCGAAAACTCCTTAGAAATTAACCGAGCGCATAATGGCTTCGAAAGTTTTCAGATGATCGGCCACATATTCTTTTTCCAGTGCCAACGGGTACGGTGTATCTAAACCACAAACCCGCTCGATCGGGCTTTCCAGATGCAGGAAACACATTTTCTGAATCGTGGCGGCAATTTCACCGGCGAAGCCACCGGTTAACGGCGCTTCATGGTTAATCACCAGACGACCGGTTTTCTTCACTGATGCCGCAACGGTATCGGCATCCCAAGGCAGAATACTGCGCAGGTCAATCACTTCGCACGATACGCCCTGCTCAGCCGCCATTTCTACCGCCTTTTGCACGATTTCCATCTGTGCGCCCCAGGCTAGCACAGTCACATCCTTACCCTGTTGCAGCACTTCAGCCTTACCGATGGGCAGCTCGTAATACTCTTCCGGCACTTCGCCAACAGAGGCTCGGTACAGTTTCTTCGGTTCAAAGAAAATCACCGGATCCGGACAGGCAATAGACGCCAGCAGCAAACCTTTGGCCTGATAAGGGTCACGCGGTACCACGATTTTCAGGCCCGGCGTATGGGCAAAATAGGCTTCCGGGCTCTGGCTGTGGTAATGACCACCGGCAATACCGCCACCATAAGGGGTACGGAATACTAAGCCACCGACATTAAATTCATTACCCGAGCGGTAACGGAACTTGGCTGTTTCGTTGACGATCTGGTCAAAGGCCGGGAAGATATAGTCAGCAAACTGGATCTCAGCCACCGGCTTCATCCCCTGCGCCGCCATACCATTAGCAAAGCCGGCAATGCCCTGCTCAGTCAGCGGCGTATTAAAGCAGCGGGCCTTGCCATATTTTTCCTGCAGCTTGCTGGTGGCACGAAACACGCCGCCGAAATGGCCGACATCTTCACCAAAGCAGACCACGCCATCGTCTTTGGCCATCGCCAGATCCAGCGCATTATTAATGGCCTGTAACATATTCATTTTTGCCATTAGTCGAGTCTCCCGGCAGTAATAGGATAAGCATCCGGATATTTGCGGATATGTGCTTTTAATTCATCCAGTTGTTGTTGCAAAGCCGGGATAGGCTCAGCGTAGACATCAGAGATCAGGTGTTCAATACCAGGCTTGGCGACTTTTTCCGCTACCTTTAATGCGTCCAGGATATCGGCGCGCAGCTGCTCAGTTTTGGCGTTATCGGCAGCTTCATCCAGCCAGCCTTGCTTTAGCAACCAGGCTTTAAAGCGGGCGATCGGATCGTTTTTACGCCACAGCGCTTCTTCTTCTTTGGAGCGATAACCGCTCGGGTCATCTGATGAGGAGTGTGCCCCTAAGCGGTAAGCCATCGACTCCAGTAATACCGGCTCGTTGTGCTTCAGCGCATAGTCACGGGCCATTTTAGTGGCCTGATACACCGCCAGAATATCGGCACCGTCCACGCGAATGGCTTTCATACCATAACCGACAGCGCGGCAGGCAATGCCGTCACCGACAAACTGCTCATTGGCCGGCGTCGAAATGGCGTAGCCGTTATTGCGGCAGAAAAACAGCACCGGCGCCTTATGCACCGCGGCCATATTTAAACCGGCATGGAAGTCGCCCTCAGAGGCGGCGCCTTCACCAAAGTAGCACAGCGTCAGCGCCTCCAGACCGCGCAGCTTTTGCGCATAGGCATAGCCTGAAGCCTGTGGAATTTGCGTGCCCAGTGGCGACGAAATGGTCATATAGTTAATGGCGTTTGAGCCATAATGCACCGGCATTTGCCGGCCTTTACCCAGATCTTTCTCATTCGAGAACAACTGGTTCATAAATTGTTCCAGCGTAAAACCGCGATAGCGCAAGGCGCCCTGCTCCCGGTATTGCGCCATAATCATATCCTGATCGCTCAGTGCGGCAGCACTGCCGACCGTGGTCGCTTCTTCCCCTAAACACTGCATATAGAAGCTGATCCGGCCCTGGCGCTGTGCGGCCAGCATCCGCTCATCCAACACCCGGATAAACACCATGGTGTCGTACATCTTTAATGCGGTGTCTTTATCTAACTCTGGCGCTGTTGCCCCGTCATACAGACTGCCATCGTCTTGCAGGATCCTTAAGGTAGGTATTTTTAACGCATCACTGGCAGTGAACTCCGCGCGGTGCACCGTGGTAATGGTGGCGTTATTTGGATTAGTCATAAGGAGTCTCTTGGTTGTTTTTTATAGATTATAGTCGCGTCCGACACGTCGTGGCGCAGGTATCACACCGCAGACATTCCGGTTTTAACTTAAATTTTTGCGCCGAACTTTACCTTTACGTAAACTGCATTGCAACCGCCGGCGGGCATAAAAAAACCTGAGCAGCGACCAAGCTGTCAGGTTATATTTACTCAGTGTCTGCTTTTCGCCACTAAATCAGCTGGCCGCTGACATCTTTGGGTACCACCATCAGCATCGCCCGTTGCCCGATCGCCACCTTAGCATTCGGGAAGATAATGGCCTCACCTTCACGTTCGACCCGGTATTCCAAATCGCCATCCGTTGCCAGCAAGGATCCCAGCGGATAACTGGTAAAATTTTCCACATCATCGGCAAAATGCAGTTTGAAATCCTGGGTTTGCTTATTAATGCTGCGATACACCTCATACAGCTGAAAATCGGCTTGCCTGAACTCGCTAAACGGCGGCAAGGCCCCGCTAACCAGCGCCCGTAACGTCTGCTCGGCTTTGGCAAAGCGCCGCATATCGTTTTCACCAAAGGGACGCACCTTACCCAGCTCAACGGTAAAGGCATCGGCACCATGGCTATTGGAGGCATAATAACTAAAGGTACTGGCCGGGGTCTGCATCAGCAATACCGTGCTGACTTCACAGGCCGCCAGTAACTGAAACTGGGCTTTTTTCCAGGGTTTACCGTGCAGGAATGGACAAACCGCAAACTTTTCAAAGCGCGAGCCGCGAATCGCGGTATGCAGATCATAGAGTGCGCGCTCGCGGCCCTCACCGCCCTGCTGATAAAAGCGGCTGACATAATTTTCTAATGCCTGCGCCCGGCGCCGCTCGGCATTAATCAGGCCTGCGCCCTTGCTATGATGGCCGGAGAACAAGCGGTTTAAGTTCTCTTCAATCTCCCGCGTGCCGTTATTGATCGCCGCCGGATTACCAAATAATACCAGTAACCGCTCGCTCAGCTGTAGCTTACCAAGCAACACATCCCGCACCAGTGCGGCGCAGATCTCTATCGGTGCCGTTTCATTACCATGTACGCCACAACTGAGCACGATATCCTGCTGGCCACTCTGGGCAGGTTCAAAATAAATGACCCCGGTATCCCAGATTTCTACCTGAGTACCGTTGTCGAGGCTAAAGTGCGCCGGCGATAACCCATCGGGGTTTGCCAGGGTTAGCGCTAAAAAATCACCATCTTGTTTAAGTTGTTGTGCTGGCATATGACTTCTCTGTTAACTGCTGTACGGCAAACTACGCAGTCGGATGTTACCCTGTAAGCCTTAGCTCGCCAAGTCGCATCGTGCTGAATATTCGCTGTTGGCTAAGGCTGAGCGCTGGGTGCCTGATATTCGGGTCGCGCTAACTGGCGCTGGTTAATCTGCTGATAAGCCTCAGACTGCTCACCCGCCCATAAGTTTAATACCTCGATAAATTCCGGATCCTGACGCACCTGCGGCATTACGCCGTTAATCATCTGCACCACCTGCTGACCCCAGTCACTGCGGGCACAGCCGATCGCGCCGGGAATATGGTCTTGCTGTTGCTCCAGAATTGGCAAACTGCTCAAGGCCCCTTGCTGAGTGCGGTTAAAGTAATTGGCGACAATAGGATAATCGAGAGTGTAGTCCAGCCGGTCGGCCTGGATCATCTGCAAAATAGCAATCACGCCACCGGTGCCAGGCCGGGCCAGAAAAGGCGGGTACTGATCCAGCAAAGGTTGTAATTCGGCGTAGCGGCGACCCGCCGGGTAGCCCAGACGATAGTGCCGTTGCTGCAACAAGCGCTCAAAGGCGACCGGGCTACCGAAACGGCTGCTGAGTTCAAGTGCCATGCCAGGCTTGCTCAGTAAGCGATAAGGCTCGTAGATATGAGTGGGTAGCGTAAAATTGGCCAGTTGGTCGTGGGCACCGCGAAAAATCATACAGGGAAAACACAGATTGATCTGATCACCGAGTGCCTGTGCGATCCGCGGCTGTGGCATCACCCAAACGGAGGCCTCCACTCCCGGTAAAGCGCGATGCACCGCCGCAATCAACGCATCGCAAATGCCTTTATTCTGATAAGGACCCGCTACAATATGGAAAGGTGGCGCATCATTTATCGCCCACTGAATACGGCTGGGTGCCGCTGCCAGGCTCGCGCCAGCCAGCAACAACAGCATGCTGATCACAATACCACGCACCATATTGCAGCCCGGGAAAAAGGTTGAAAATCAGCATATAACATCTGCTGCAATAAAAAAAGGCAGCCAGAAGCGCTGCCTTTTTAGCAAAGTCTGATTTGTAGCCGGTGGTCAGCTGTTCACGCCACTGGCTCAAACCTTTGCAGGAACTAGTTTTTAATCCGGCACGACTTTAACTGCCACACCCGCTCCACATAATCTTCAATGGAACGATCTGAGGTAAACTTACCAACTGAAGCGGTATTCAGAATGGCCTTTTCTGCCCACAGCGCCTTATCGCGGTACCAGGTATCCACTTTTTGCTGCGCCGCCAGGTAGGATTCAAAGTCGGCCAGCACCAGATAAGGGTCACCGCCTTCCAGTAAACTGCGTTTAATCGCCACCAATTCGCCCGGTTTACCTGGCGTAAAATAATCGGTTTCCAGCCAGTCCAGAATGGCTTTCAGCTCCGGATTATTATGGTAATAATCGTAACTGTTATAGCCGCTCTCATATAAGGCTTTCACTTCATCAACGGTTAAACCGAAGATCGCGATATTATCCGCACCAACTTCTTCAGCGATTTCAATATTGGCGCCATCCAGGGTACCGACAGTAATAGCACCGTTTAACGCCAGCTTCATATTACCGGTACCTGAGGCCTCTTTACCGGCGGTGGAGATCTGCTCCGAGACATCCGCGGCCGGGATCATCTTCTCAGCTAAGCTCACCCGGTAGTTTGGCATAAACACCACTTTAATGCGGTTTTTCACCCGCTTATCGTGGTTGATCTTATCGGCGACCTTGTTAATCGCATAGATAATCTCTTTTGCCAGCTTATAGCCCGGTGCCGCCTTGGCACCAAACAGGAACACCCGTGGCACCATATCGTAATCCGGGTTTTGCAGAATACGCCGGTACAACGCCAGGATATGCAGCAGGTTCAGGTGCTGCCGTTTGTATTCATGCAGGCGTTTGATCTGCACATCAAACAGCGCCGCCGGATCCACTTCAATCCGGGTCAGCTTTTTAATTTCCCGCGCCAGATCGGCTTTGTTCTGCTGCTTAATCGCCATAAAGTTATCCTGCAATGCAGGATCTTTAGCAAAGTCAGCCAGCTTATGCAGCTTTTTCAGATCCGTTGGCCAATCGTCACCCACCTTGGCATCCAGCAAGGTAGCCAGCCTTGGGTTACAGGCTTTTAACCAGCGCCGCGGTGTTACACCGTTAGTAACGTTAGTAAATTTATCCGGCCACAGCGCCACCATTTCCGGGAACAGATCGGATTTCACCAGCTTGGAGTGAATTTCTGCCACCCCGTTCACCTTAAAGGAGCCCACCACCGACAAATGCCCCATCCGCACCATCTGCTCATGGCCTTCTTCGATAATCGACAGCTTGCGCTTCTTCGCATCGTCACCCGGCCAGCGCATTTCTACCTGCTCAAGCAGGAAGCGGCGGTTAATTTCGTAAATAATTTCGATATGCCGCGGCAGCACTTTTTCAAATAAGCGCAGTGGCCATTTTTCCAGTGCTTCTGGCAATAAGGTATGGTTAGTGTAGGCAAATACCTGCTGACAAATCGCCCAGGCGTCATCCCAGGCCATTTCAGCACGGTCAACCAGAATACGCATCAGCTCCGGGATCGCTACCGCCGGGTGGGTATCGTTTAATTGAATGACCACCTGCTTGCCAAAGTGGCTCCAGTCATCGCCATGGCGACGCTTATAGCGGCGGATAATGTCTTTTAACGAGCAGGAGCAGAAGAAATACTGCTGAATAAGACGCAGCTCTTTACCGGCATCGGTTTCATCGTTCGGGTACAGTACCTTAGAGATGTTTTCCGCTTCCACGTTTTCCCGCGCCGCATCAATATAACCGCCGGAGTTAAACACGTCCCAGTTAAAGAAGTCAGAGGCGCGGCTTTCCCACAAGCGCAATACGTTTACCGCACTGCCATCATAGCCGACAATAGGAATATCCCACGGCACACCCTTGATGATCCGGCCCGGGTGCCAGACTTTTTTCATCTGGCCCTGTAAGTCAAATACGGTTTCGACATAGCCATACACGGCAATTTCCTGCACCGATTCCGGGCGACAAATTTCCCACGGGTTACCGTACTCACGCCAGCTATCCGGACGCTCGATCTGCCGGCCATCCTGGAAGCTCTGCTGGAACAAGCCGTTTTCATAGTGAATGCCATAACCCACGGCCGGGTAATTTAACGTCGCCAGTGATTCGATAAAGCAGGCTGCCAGACGACCCAGGCCGCCGTTACCCAGCGCCATGTCCTCTTCCTGCTGCTCCAGATCGGCAATATCCAGCCCCAGTTCAGCCAGTGCCTGTTTGGCGTTCTGATAAATCCCGAGGTTATGCAGGTTATTGCTAAACATCCGGCCCATCAGGTACTCGAGGCTAAAATAGTGCAGCGCCCGGGTATCTTGCTCATAATGAGTGCGTTGGGTATTGCGCAGGCCATCGAAAACCTGCTCGTTTACCGCGGCGCAGGTGGCGCGCCACCAGGCCTGATGGCTGGCTTTATTAACGTCAGTGCCAAGCGTGGAGTGTAAGTGTTTGATAATACTTTCTTTAAGCTGCTCAGTGGCAGTGTTGGCAGCGTTCGCTGCCTTAGCTGTAGAGGTCTTTTTCATTGCCAGTCCCAAATGTGTTCCGCACAGACAGCGATGTTACACAGTTATAATTGTAGAAAAATTACAAAAACAATACCGCAAAATCGCACTTTTGGCAAAGACTACCCGCCATTTCGTAAGTTAATTACATAATTAAACATCAAAGCACTGTAGGCAACCAAGGGGCTAGGCGTAGCTAACCCCTTGCTATCAATGATGTTTTAGCTTCAACTATTGGCAAAAGCCGCCGCGACAAAGGCCTTGGCGTCCTGCTCTAACTGTTCCAGATGTGCCTGATCGACAAAGCTCTCCAGATAGATTTTATAGGCATTTTCTGTGCCAGAAGGACGGGCAGCAAACCAACCGTTTTTGGTAACAACCTTAACACCACAAATGCCGGCATTATTACCGGGCGCCTTGGTCAGTACTGCCGTAATAGGATCGCCGGCTAAGCTGGTGGCCTTAACACTGCCGACATCCAGATTTTTCAGCGCGGCTTTCTGGGCCGCAGACGCCGGTGCATCCAGACGCCGATACAAAGGTGAGCCCAGCTTACGCGTTAACGCCTGATACTGCAGATAGGGATCGACACCGGTTTTTGCCAGCATTTCCGCGGCCAGTAAACCCAGAATAAAGCCATCTTTATCAGTCGACCAAACAGTACCGTTATGGCGCAGGAAGCTGGCGCCGGCACTTTCTTCGCCACCAAAGGCGATCTCGCCTTTATGTAAGCCGTCGACGAACCATTTAAAGCCGACCGGCACTTCGCTCAGTACCCGGCCCTGCGCCGCAACCACACGGTCAATCAGCGCACTGGAGACCAGGGTTTTACCAATAGCCAGCTCAGCGCCCCACTGTGGCCGGTTGGCGAGCAGATAGTTAATGGCAACGGCCAGATAGTGATTCGGATTCATCAGGCCACCGCTGCGGGTCACAATGCCATGGCGGTCAAAATCCGGATCATTGCCAATGGCAATATCAAATTGATCTTTCAGTTGAATTAAACCGGCCATTGCGTGCGCTGACGAGCAATCCATGCGGATTTTGCCGTCTTTATCCAGCGACATAAAACTAAAAGACGGATCCACCTTATTATTGACCACGGTGATATTCAGGCCATAGCGCTCAGCGATGCGCGGCCAGTACGCAATACCCGAACCGCCCATCGGATCGACGGCAATACGGATGCCGGCCTTGGCAATGGCCGCCATATCAATCACGTTCTCTAAGTCATCAACATAGTGCTGAATATAATCAATGTGCTGGCAATAGCCGGACTGAATCGCCAGTGCATAAGGCATCATCCGTACGCCTTCCAGATCTTTAGCTAACAGCTCGTTGGCGCGCTTTTCAATCCAATCGGTGACATCGGTATCCGCCGGACCACCGTGCGGCGGATTATATTTAATACCACCGTCCTCCGGTGGATTATGCGAAGGCGTAATCACGATACCGTCGGCCAGTTGGCTGCTTTCACCGTCGTTGTGGGTCAGGATAGCGTGGGAAATGACGGGTGTCGGGGTATAGCCTAAGTCTTTCTGAATACAGACCTGAATTTTATTGGCAATCAGTACTTCCAGTGCGCTGGCAAAAGCCGCTTCTGACAAGGCATGAGTATCTTTACCCAAAAATAATGGCCCGGTAATGCCCTGCTTTTTCCGATACTCGGCAATCGCCTGACAAACAGCCAGTACGTGTGGCTCATTAAAGGTGTGCTGCAAGGCGCTGCCGCGATGGCCGGAGGTACCAAAACTGACTTTATGCTCCGGATGTTGGTGCACATCGGGCTCCAGTACATAGTAAGCCGTCATCAACCGGCAGATATTCGGAATAAGTTCGTTTGGAACCGGCTGACCTGCCAGCGGATGTAATGACATGGACACTTCCTTTTTTGCGTAATTCAGTTAATCAGAGTAAGTCGCGGATACGCTCAGCATCTTCAGCACTATAGCCAAGTTTGATGGCAGTTTCAGTTAGCATCATTTTTTTCCGGGTGGTATTGGAATTGGTGATCACCCAGAAGTTGGTATTAGGAATTTGCTTCGGGTTAGTGCTGCTGCCCGCTTCGTTTAACGCCTCGGCCGAGGTACCAAAATACAGCCGGTTGCGACCTTTAATCTCCAGCACCTTGGCAAAATCTTTTTTGTGCACCCGCGCCAAAACCGAGAGCAGGTATAAAAAGCGGCCAACGATATTCTGTTCGGTTTGTAAATCCTGTGGTGTCACCAGATCAAAAATATTACCGGCTTTGGTGCTAATCACCGGCTCGGCCTGAGCTGCCGCTGCGGGCTCAGTGCTGACGGCGGCGGCTGACGCTGTCACACCGGCTTTCAACGGCGCGCCAGGTAATAAACGACGCAGGATATCTGAGGCACTTTCGCCGATACGCTGGGTCTGCCCCGCGATAAACTGATAAAGATCGTCGTCAATTTCAATGGTTTTCATAGTGTTAATCCGTTACCTCAAATTGGCCTGATTATATACCCAAAGCAGCAAAAGATGCGAGTTTCCGCCGGCGCCTGACGCAGGGCCGATGTTTTGCTAGAATAGCCCGCTAATGCAATCAGTCTATCAGCCAAAAGAGTAGCGGTTATGATGCTAAATTATCAACTCAGCGGTCAGGGGCCGCTGGTGGTGCTGATCCACGGCCTGTTCGGCAGCTTTGAAAATCTGGGTGTCATTGCCCGCGCCTTACAGGATGAATTTCAGGTACTGAATATCGATGTGCGTAACCATGGACGCTCGCCGCAGAGTAGCGACATGAGTTACCCGTTACTGGCCGCTGATCTGGCAGAAACGTTGGACAGTCTGGCACTAACGCCCTTTGCACTGCTTGGCCATTCAATGGGTGGCAAAATTGCCATGCAATATGCGCTGCAAAACACGATTAAACCACAGCGCCTAATTCTGGCCGATATCGCCCCGGTCGGTTATCCGCCACGGCATAACAGTATCTTCGCCGGGCTGAACAGCCTTGATTTAAGTACGCTAAATAGTCGGGCAGAAGCCGATCAGCTGCTGGCAGCCTATATCAACGAAGCCGGCGTGCGACAGTTTCTATTAAAAAGTCTGGATAAAACCGAGACCGGCTTTCGCTGGCGTTTTAATCTTGCTGCCTTAAGTACGCATTATCAGGCGTTAATTGGTGCCCCACTGGCGGAGGGCGTGTTTGACGGCCCGACACTCTTTATTAAAGGCGGCAACTCAGATTACATCTTAGCTGAGCACAGACCCACTATTCTGGCACATTTTCCGGCGGCACAGGCTAAGGTGATCGAAGGCACCGGTCACTGGTTACATGCTGAGAAACCCGCTGCTTTTAATAAAATTGTACGCGATTTTTTATTGAGCTAGCGCAGAAAAAAGCGGGCCAGTTGTGCTATAGTGCGCGCACTTTTTTCGGGACGACCAATACGCATGAATGTAGAGCAGTTTGAAAGCATTGGCTTATGGCTGGGTCTGGGTGCCCTGTACATCTTTATCGTACTGGCGATCCGCGATGTACTGAAGAAAAGTCAGGCACCGAAAATGGGGCAATTTTTTGTCTGGCTGGTGCTATTTTTATCACCGCTGGTCTTTATCGTGAAAAGTGTAATGCAGTATTTTTTCGAATAAGAGGCGACGTCATGGCGAAAATAGCCACCGATCGCACCACCATTGATTTATTTGCGCTGGACAAGCGCCCCGGCAGACCGAAAACTAACCCCCTGCCGCGGGAAGAACAGTTAAAACTGAACAAGCGCAACCAAATCAAGCGCGATCGCGTAAAGGGGTTAAAGCGTATCGAATGCAAGGTGTCAGAGCAGCTGTGTGACAAACTCGATCAGGCAGCGGCTTTGGCCAAGATGACACGCAGTAATTTTATTGAACATCTGTTAGAACAGGCTTTGGCCAGGTAAGAAGGCGTTAACTATGGCAACAGTGGGTATTTTTTTTGGTAGCGATACCGGTAACACCGAACATATCGCCAAAATGATCCAGAAAGAGCTGGGTAAAAACTTAATCGACATTCGTGATATCGCGAAAAGCAGCAAAGAAGATATTGCAAGCTTCGATCTGTTGCTGCTCGGGATCCCAACCTGGTACTACGGCGAAGCCCAATGTGACTGGGATGATTTCTTCCCGGAATTGGAAAATATCGACTTTAATAACAAACTGGTCGCGATTTTTGGCTGTGGCGATCAGGAAGACTACGCTGAGTATTTCCTGGATGCGATGGGCACCTTGCGTGATATTATCGAGCCGAAGGGCGCCATTATTGTCGGCCATTGGCCAACTGCCGGCTATAACTTTGTTGCTTCGAAAGCACTGGTCGATGACAACCACTTTATTGGCCTGGGTATCGATGAAGATCGCCAGCCGGAGCTAACCGAGCAACGGGTTAAGCAATGGTGTAAGCAGATTTATGATGAAATGAGCCTGGCGGAATTTGCCAAGCTTTAAGCTGCCGTTTTAACAGCCGCTCACAGCAGAAAAAGCCGGTTCGCCGGCTTTTTTTATGCCTTAGTTGCTGACTCGGTTGCGCGGTATTTTGGCTTCTTCCGGATATAGACAGTGCGATTGACTTCGCATACCACCTGGTTATTAGTATCTTTAATATGCACCAGAAACTGCGGAAAAAACTTCTCGCCGCCGTCGGTCTCACGTTTAACCTGCTCCACCATCTCATCCGACAGCCAGAACTCAGCGGTTAAACGGCTGTAACCCGGTTTGATATAGTTGATATCGGCCTGTTTATCCCACACCAGATATTCTTTACCCAGGGCGCCCATTAGCAGCAACGGATAAATCGGATCGGTCATCGCAAACATCGAACCGCCGAACTGGCTACTATTAATATTGCGGGTCCAGGGCCGTGATTTCAGCTCGACCCGGCAATAGCGGTAGTCGCTGCTCAGCTCCGCTACCTTAATGCCACTGAAAAAAAACGGTGGCCAGAAATTCAGTAAATGGCGCATCACGCCCGGTTTAAATGCCCAACGCATAAATCACTCTCTGGTATGACCTGTGGAGTGCATTCTACCCGGCTTTTCGATTTCAGCAAGTTTGGTAACGACTATCACGACAAATCAGCAGCAGTGACTCAACTAAACAGCTGTAAAACCAAGCAGTATGCGTCCAGATGTTCAACTAAAAATAGAAAAGGGATAAAGCAATTGAATATAAAACTAATCTCTTTATAATCCCTGTAAGTTCACGTTTAGATAAGAGTTGCTATGAACGATCATAATACCGAGTTACGTAAGGCTGGCTTAAAGGTCACACTGCCACGGGTGAAGATCCTGGAGATCCTGCAGGATCCGAAAAACCAGCATATCAGTGCCGAAGATGTATATAAGCTATTACTGGACATCGGTGAGGATATCGGTCTGGCGACCGTATACCGGGTACTAAACCAGTTTGATGATGCCGGCATTTTAACCCGCCACCATTTCGAAGGCGGTAAGTCAGTGTTCGAGTTGGCCGGCGCCAACCACCACGACCATTTAGTTTGCCTGAAGTGCGGCAAGGTGGTTGAGTTTGAAGACGACACCATCGAGCAGCGCCAACTGGCGATTGCCAAACAGCATGGTATCAAACTGACTCACCACAGCTTATATATGTATGGTGAGTGTGAAGACACAGTGCAGTGCAAGAAAAACAGCGAGCAGAACTAACTACTGGCTCTGAATAAAAAAAACCGCCCACCGGCGGTTTTTTTATTGCCCTTAAGCCGTATTTCGCAGCCGCGACATCACCAGCGCACTGATATAGTTGCCGTATTGATAGGCATAATCGGCCAGTTCGGCTTCAACTTCAAAGCCAAAGCGTTCATACAGTGCAATGGCTGACTCGTTACTGCTGTATACCAGCAGCTCCACCCGCCGCAGGGCCAACCAGTTATCGGCTAAATCCAGCGCGGCACGTAACAAGGCCGAACCAATACCCTGCCCCTGGAATGGCTCAGATACGCCCATACCAAATTCCGCCACATGCCGTCGCCGCGGGTTTTGCATCACCTGTAACCCGAGCTGCCCCACCACCTGGCCGTCGAGCTCTGCCACCAGATTATAAAAACCCGGCTGTGGCTCAAACAGACTCTGCCACTTAGCTTGCGGTTGAAACGGCAGCTGCAACGTATTGGCATAGACGCTGGCTTGGTCATAGATGGCTTTGACAGCGGCTAAATCGGCTGGCTCGGCATGGCGGATCACAGGTGGCATAAGGTTTCTCCCTGAAGTACATCGATATACTAAGTTTGTGGCATAAAAAAAGCCAGCGGCGAGGCTGGCTTAGTTGGGCATTAGGTTTTACCGGCCTAGAGCGCAGCTTCCAATTCCGGTAATACCGTAAAGAGATCGCCGACCAGACCATAATCGGCAACCTGGAAAATAGGTGCTTCCGGATCTTTGTTGATAGCGACGATCACTTTTGAGTCTTTCATACCAGCCAGATGCTGGATAGCGCCAGAAATACCGACGGCAATGTACAGATCAGGCGCCACAATTTTACCGGTCTGACCGACCTGCATATCATTTGGCACAAAGCCGGCATCGACCGCAGCGCGCGAGGCACCGATGGCAGCGTTCAGCTTATCGGCAATCCCATTTAACAGCGCAAAGTTTTCGCCATTTTGCATGCCCCGACCACCGGAGATAATCACCCGGGCGGCGGTCAGCTCTGGCCGCTCTGATTTGGTCAGCTCTTCGGCAACAAAGCTGGATACGCCTAAATCTTTTACCACCGCAACGGCTTCAATTGGCGCGTTATTGCCGGTTGCTGCAGCAGCAAAGGCCGCACTACGAACTGTTAATACTTTAATGGCATCAGCCGATTGTACGGTAGCGATAGCATTACCGGCATAGATTGGCCGTACAAAGGTATCGGCACTTTCAATGGCGATAATGTCAGAAATTTGCGCCACATCTAACAGTGCCGCTACCCGTGGTAGCATATTCTTACCACCGGTGGTGGCTGCTGCCAGAATATGACTATAACCGGCACCTAACTCTGCCACTAAGGCAGCGACGTTTTCTGCCAGCTGATGTGCATAAGGCGCGGCATCGGCCAGCAATACCTTGCTAACACCGGCAATGCTCGCGGCTTCAGCTGCCGCAGCCTGACACGCCTGACCAGCAACCAGCAAATGGATTTCACCACCAAGCTGACTGGCAGCCTGTACGGTTTTAAAGGTATCCGCCTTCAGCGCACTATTGTTATGTTCAGCTATTACCAGAATGCTCATCAGATCACCTTTGCTTCATCTTTTAACTTGGCTACCAATTCGGCGACGCTTTCTACCTTCACTCCGGCCTGACGGCTTGGTGGTGTCGTCACTTTCAGGGTATTGACCTTACTTTCCAGTGCCACGCCCAGGCTATCGGCGGCTTTGACATCCAGCGGCTTTTTCTTCGCTTTCATAATATTCGGTAAGGAGGCATAGCGCGGCTCATTTAAACGCAGATCAGTCGATACTACGGCCGGCAGTGTCAAGGCAACCGTTTGCAGACCACCGTCAATTTCACGGGTCACCTGCACCTTGCCGTCTGCTACTACCACTTTCGAAGCGAACGTACCCTGCCCCATACCAGTTAAAGCAGCCAGCATCTGTGCCGTTTGGTTATTATCCGAATCGATGGCTTGCTTACCCATAATCACCAGCTGTGGCAGCTCTTCTGCGACCACCTTGGCCAGTAACTTGGCCACTTGCAGTGAATCCAGGTTCAGTTCAGTCTCCAGCTGCAGCGCACGATCGGCGCCCAGCGCCAGCGCGGTACGCAGCTGTTCTTGTGCGGCTTTATTCCCGATAGTGACCACCACGACCTCAGTGGCAACACCGGCTTCTTTTAAACGCACGGCTTCTTCCACCGCAATTTCGCAGAATGGGTTTAACGCCATCTTCACGTTCGCCAGATCCACACCACTGTTATCCGGTTTAACCCGAACCTTAACGTTGTAATCGATAACCCGTTTTACCGGAACTAGTATCTTCATAATGGCCTCATCTGAATGCGACAACCCTTGCCCGGGCTGCTTTACGTGCAGGTAAACTACTAAATTTGAGCATGGCCGACAATCTACTTCCTGTTGACGTTAACGTCAACCTGCAATATCCTGCTATCCTCAATAAATTCCCATGTTTATAAAAAATTCTGTAAACAATAGCATCCACAAAACAGGCGGCTGTGCCAAAGCTCAGGCATACTCTACAACAAACACAGCCTAACCTGCCAACGCAAGAGAGGTAACCCGGTGGAAAGAGAAGCAATGGAATACGATGTGGTCATCGTTGGCGCAGGCCCGGCGGGTCTATCGGCTGCTATTCGTTTAAAGCAACAGGCCGAAAGCGCAGGCCAGGAAATCAGTGTTTGTGTAGTAGAAAAAGGCTCTGAAGTCGGCGCCCATATTTTATCCGGTGCCGTCTTTGAGCCACGCGCGCTAAACGAACTGTTGCCGGATTGGGCAGAGCGCGGCGCACCGCTAAACACCCCGGTCACCCATGATGATATCTATTTGTTTAGTGATGAGCAGAATGCGCGCAAGCTACCGGGCTTTGCCGTACCCAAGACCATGCATAACAGCGGTAATTATATTATCTCAGCCGCTAACCTGTGCCGCTGGCTGGCTGAGCAAGCCGAAGCGCTTGGCGTAGAGATTTTCCCGGGCTTTGCCGCCAGTGAGTTGGTACTGGAAGATAACAGGGTCAAAGGTATTCTGATTGGTGATATGGGCCTGGATCGCGAAGGCCAACCCAAAGACAGCTATACCCCCGGCATGGCATTACTGGCCAAATACACCCTGTTTGCCGAAGGCTGCCGCGGCCATCTGGGCAAACAACTGATTAAACACTTTGCGCTGGATGACGGCAAGTCGCCGCAGCATTATGCGATTGGCTTTAAAGAAATCTGGGATGTGCCGGCCGAACAGCATCATGCTGGTTTGGTGGTGCACTCTGCCGGTTGGCCTTTAGATGATGCCAGCGGCGGTGGCTATCTCTATCATGCTGAAGGTCAGCAGGTCGTGGTCGGTTTAATTATTGACCTGAACTACAGCAACCCTTACCTGAACCCCTTTGAAGAGTTTCAACGCTATAAGCAGCATCCGACGCTAAAACAATATTTAAAAGGCGGCAAACGCGTGTCCTATGGTGCCCGCGCCATAGCCAAAGGTGGCCTGAACAGCCTGCCAAAAATGAGTTTTAATGGTGGTTTATTAATTGGCTGTGATGCCGGCACCCTGAACTTTGCCAAGATTAAAGGCAACCATACCGCAATGAAATCCGGCATGCTGGCTGCCGAAGTGGTAGCCCAAGCCTTATTGAGTGGCGATACCGGTGGTCAGGATCTGACCGGCTTTGCCAATGCCTTTGAAAACAGCTGGTTGTACGATGAGCTGTACCGCTCGCGTAATTTCGGCCCGGCGATCCATAAGTTCGGCACCTTCTGGGGCGGCGCCTTTAATACCCTGGATCAAAACTGGTTTGGTGGTCGCTTACCGCTGACCTTAAAAGACGAACAGCACGATTATGCCCAGCTAAAACCGGCTGCCAGTTGCAGCCCTATTGTTTATCCAAAGCCGGATAATCAAATCAGTTTCGATCGCTTAAGCTCGGTTTACCTGTCGAATACCAACCATGAAGAAGAACAACCCTGCCATCTAAAACTGAAAGATGCCAGCATTCCGATCCAGGTGAACCTGGCTAAGTATGCTGAGCCGGCGCAGCGTTATTGTCCGGCTGGCGTTTATGAGATAGTTGAAGAGCAGGATAAAGGGCCGCGACTGCAGATCAATGCCCAAAACTGCATTCACTGTAAAACCTGTGATATTAAAGATCCGAGCCAGAATATTACCTGGGTGACACCAGAGGGCGGCGGCGGTCCTAACTATCCGAATATGTAAACTACCCCGATAGCTAAGTTCAGCACGGGCGCCAGCAGGCGCCCGTTTTATTTTATACCTGTTCAGTCTGTTGCCGGGTTAGACGCTCACTGATATCGGCGCTGGCAATAGCGCTAAAGGCGCCCGACTGTAACATTTGCGCAACTTCGCGCTGCAGCCAATCACCGGCATTCAGAGCTTTAGCCTGCGGCCTCAGCATTAACCAACCCGCCTTGCCCTGGCTTTTCACCTGATACAGGGCTTTATCGGCCAGCGCCAGCGCCTGGGTCCAACTCCAGCCACTATTATCCGGTAACGGGTACTGCACCGCCCCCACTGAGCAACTAAGCTTAAACGGCAATTCCGAGGCAATGACCCAGGGTTCATCGGCCACTGCCTGCAGCAAGCGGTTTAAAAAGGCGATGGGGTCGTCCTGCTGCTCCTGAATAATTAAAAACTCCTCACCGCCCCAGCGGATCAGATGATCTGATTGCCTCAGCAGACGTTTTAACAGCGCCGCCATTTGCCGCAGTACCGCATCACCGGCCTGATGCCCCAGCAGATCATTAACCTTTTTAAAATTGTCCAAATCCAGCAATACACACAACAGCGGCTTCTGCTGGCGGCGGGCGCGTGCCAGTATCGCCTCCTGTGTTTGCTGTAAATAGTGCCGGTTGTGCAAACCGGTGAGTGCATCGGTAACACTGAGCAGCTGTAAGCGCTGATTAAGCAGTTCCAACTGCTGGTTGGCGTTATTCAGCTCCCGGGTCCGTTCGCTGACCATCAGCTCTAGTTTAGACTGCTGTCTGGCCAAATGACTTAAACGGTAGCGATGCAATGCAAATAACCCACTTAACAACAGCAGCAGTAACACCACATAAAACCAATATTGTTCATACCAATGCGCCTGAATGCTGAAGGTCTGGCTGACTACCTCACTCCATTCGCCCTCACCGCGAAACCGCGCCTGAACTTCAAACGTCAGCTCGCCTGGCGGCAGATTGGTATAAAAGGCCTGGCGTCTGTCGCTGACTTCTGTCCAATCCTGTTCATAACCGAGTAAGCGGTAGCGGAAAATCAGGGTTCGCGGCCGGTAATAGGCCGGCGCAGTAAACTGGATTTCCAGATCGCGCTGGGCGGCGCCCAGCTTGATTGTCTGCCCTGAGGGGTAATACAGCTGCTCGGCGAGCAGTTGCTCAATCAGCACCTCAGGTACCGGACGTTGCTCCGTCAGTGCATCCAGTTCAATGGCCACCAGCCCGTTCAGGCTGGGCAGGTAGATCCCCCGCCGCCATTTGGCGCCTTTGCTGTTACCGGCACCATTACAACAACGTAAGCCGTCGACCCCGGCCTCAGGACCAATATCATCAATAATAATGCTGGCGACGAGCTCACCGCCGGTCAGCAGTTCTGAGGCCAGGCGATAGACGCCATTAAAGTTTGAAATCACTAAGCCTTTATCGGTTTCGGCCAGATAAATCACATCCGCATTGGGCAGTCCTTGCTGTGGCAGGATCTTCTGCCAGCCGCCCCGCGGGTCCTCGATGGCAAAGCCGTGCTGCAAGGTTCCCAGCACGATCCGGCCGTCACTCAGTTGTGTGATATAGCTGATATAAATATCGCTAAGCAACGGATCCTCGATGGCAGTCAATTGCTTACCATCCCAGACATAGGCACCGCGTGGCGTCCCCAGCCACAGCCGATCCTGACTGTCGCGCAGGATCACCCGAAAACGTGTCACCGGCAATCCAAGCTGCTCGGCCATAGATTCGGGCTCATTACTGCCCGGTAGCAGCCGGTACAGGCCATCAAAACTGGCGATCCAGATACTGCCGTCATTACGCTCTACGATACCGTTGATTTGAATATGATCCAGCGCCGGATAACGCTGTACCTGCTGGTAATCGGCACTGATACGGTTTAAGCCGCGGCGGGTGCCGGCCCACAAGGTGCCGTCCGCCTGTCGGTACAGTGAGTATACTACCGGGTGCGATAGCCGCTCTGGGGCAATTTTGCGCTCAAACCGCTGCCCATCAAAGCCAGCCAGGCCACCATTGTGGCCGACCAATAACTCATGCTCTGTGGGCCAGAGCGCCCAGACATAGGGATCTGAGCTGGCAGGATCAACCTGATAGTTAGTTGTAGCATCCGATCGAAAGCGCAGCAAGCCATGCGTTTTGCTACCAAACCACAACAAACCGTCCCGGCTTTGGTAGGCACTAACCAGCCAACCAATATTCGGCAGTTGCCGTAAATCAGTACGGGAAATGAGCTGATCACCATGGAACTGCAGCAGTTCATGATAGGTTGCCACCCACAGTTGTTGTTGCTGCCGGAACAGTAGCAACACCTCGTCCTGTACCTGATGTTGTGTCAGACTTACCTTACCATCAGCATAGCGCCACAAGCCTTGAGGGGTGGCGAGCAGAATGCCGTCACCATCAGTCAGCATCCGGGTAACTAACCAACCTGGCTCAGAGTGCTGATAACGCTCCTGCCAGCCCTGCTCAGTCCAGAGCGCCAAATAGCCCGGGCCAGCTATCCATAACTGCTCACCGTCAACCAACAAACTGGAAACCGGCCGCGGTGGCACTGCCAGTACACTCAGCTGCCCCTGCTCCAACAACAGTAGTTGCTCGGCGGCAATAAAGACCCGGCCAGAGGCTGTTTCGGCCATAGCCTCGACACTGCCGACACTTTGGCCATTTAGGGTGAGTTCGGCAAACTGCTGCTGACGGTAACGGATAAGTTTGTCAGAGCTGCCAATCAGTACGTCACCGCCAGCAGTGGTGTGCAGGGTGCGTAATAACGGATTGCGAAACAGCGGTGAATGGCTGGCATTAAATACCTGAAAACGGTTGCCATCAAAGCGGGCCAGCCCGCCTTCGGTTGCCAGCCACATATAGCCTTGCTGATCCTGGGTAATCGCCACGACCGACACCTGTGGCAGGCCATGTTCTGTATTCCAGATCCGCTGGTGTAGCTGGGAAAACGGTTTAACCTCGGTTCCGGCCTGTGCTGTCGAGCCGGCAAGCCATAACATCATGCCTGATAGCAACACCAAGAGTAGTTTCTGCCATAACTGCATCGCACAGACTCCGGATTTAGGGCAAGGCGCCGCCACGGGCCGCAATATAGAGTTGATACCAGTGGATCCGACTCAGGTCAAGCTGTTCTGCGCGCACCGCCGCAGCTAAGCGTGCCGGCTGACTGGTACCCAGCACCGGCTGGATCCTGACCGGATGCCGTAACAGCCACGCCAGCACTATCGCTTCCGGCGTACTCTGATACTCCGCAGCCAACTTCGCCACTAACTGACGCGTCGCCTGTTCAGCCGCGGTTTCATCGGCGCGGGCACTAAAATAGCGACCTTGAGCCAGGCTGCCCCAACTTTGCAGTTGAATTTGCTCGCGCTGGCAATATTCGACGGTACCATAGCCAAAATAACAGCCAGCGCCCTCCGGCATGCCGATCAGCAGGCTTTCCTCCAGCCAGTGATGACGATATAAACTCATCTCCAGCTGATTAACCACTAATGGTACCGTCAGGCTGCGTTGTAACAGCTGCAGCTGCGGCCAGCCCATATTCGACACACCAAAGTGACGCACCTTACCTTGCTGTTGTAACTGCTCAAAAGCGGCAGCAATCTCGTCAGGCTCCATAAGCGGATCCGGCCGGTGCAACAGTAACAGATCGAGATAGTCAGTATTTAGCCGTTCAAGACTTTGCTCCACCGCGGCCAGAATAGCGGTTTTACTCAGATCGTAATGGCCGGGCTGTTGCGCATTGCCAAGTTTAATACCGCATTTTGACTGCAGTAATAATTGCTGCCGCTGCGCCGGAAAGGCTTGCAGATAGCGGCCAAATACCGCTTCCGCTTTGCCAAAGGTGTAGATATCAGCGTGGTCAAATAGGTTAATACCGCAGTCAAGCGCCGCTTCAATCAGTGCAAAAGCTTGCTGTTCGTCTTGCTGTGTTAGCGGGGTGGTATTCCAGCCACCGCCGAGCCCCATACAGCCCAGTACCAGGCGGCTGGCGCCAGGCAGGGTATGATTAATTGGTAATGTCATGCCAGTTCCCTGTTAGTTGCGCGTATTTTAGCCGTAACCTGACCGATAACCCAAGCGCTATTCGCAGCGCAGCGGCAAAACCTTGCTCTGCCGGGCGCCGCCCCTTACACTGTGCACCTTGCCAATCTATTAAGCCAATACCGAGAGCTATGTCTGAGCAGAGTCTTACCCGATTAAATAAATTTATCAGTGATACCGGTTATTGTTCACGGCGCGAGGCCGATGCCCTGATTGCCGCCGGCAAAGTCAGCGTCAATGACCAGATCGCGGGCATGGGGGTCAAGGTCGCGGCAACTGACAGGGTACTGGTTGAGGGTAAACCGCTAAAAGCCAAGCCGCAGCGCGTCTATATTGCCTATCACAAGCCGGTAGGCATAACCTGCACCACCGAGCGTAAAGTCGCCGGTAATATTGTCGATGCCTTAAAATATCCGGAGCGAATTTTCCCGATTGGCCGGCTGGATAAGCCCTCTGAAGGCCTGATTTTTCTGACCAACGACGGCGATATCGTCAATAAAATTCTGCGCGCCGGTAATGCACACGAAAAAGAGTACGTGGTCACGGTAAATAAACCTATTACTGAGCAATTTATTAAACGCATGAGCCAGGGCGTGCCCATTCTGGATACTGTTACCCTGCCCTGTAAAGTCAGGCAGGTGTCGCGTAATACCTTTAATATTATTCTGACTCAGGGCTTAAACCGGCAGATCCGGCGCATGGCTGAATTTCTCGGTTACGAAGTGGTAAAGCTAAAACGCACCCGTATTATGCACGTACGGCTGGCAGAGTTAAAAACCGGCCAGTGGCGCTTACTGGATAAATATGAGATTGCCGAGCTGGAGCAACTGCTGCAGGACTCCAGCAAAACACCACTACCACACACTAAAACGGACGATTTTGACGAGTAAGCCAACAATCAGGTCAGCAACACTCACCAATCGCTACAAATGATAATGATTATCATTGACTATCGCATTTAAAGATCATAGCATGCCGCTGTTTTTAACTAACAGGAGCCTGCTATGTTTACCCCTCGCCTTAGCCTGCTGGCCAGCGCTATTGCCGTTACCTTTAGCCCACTTACTCTGGCTGACCACGCAGCAGAAGCTGCAGCGATAGAAGTTATGGTCGTCAGTGGCAGTCGGATTGAACAACCGCTGCAGGATGTTGCGGGCAGTATTTCGATTCAAACGGCCGATGAGCTCGAACTACAACAAGTTAACGATTACAGTCAGTTATTCCGCTATGACCCTTCCATTCAGGTCACTGGTAGTGTTGGGGGCGCGCAGAACTTTTTGGTCCGGGGCATGGGCGGTAATCGGGTATTAATGATTAAGGATGGGATGCGCATTAACGAGGGTTATGGTGCTAACGGCCTGAACGATATTATTGGTCGTGGCTTTCTGGATACCTCTACGCTAAAACAAGTCGAGGTGGCCAAAGGGGCGAGCTCCTCGCTGTATGGGTCTGATGCACTTGCCGGTATAGTAGTATTTACAACAAAAGACCCGTTAGATTATCTGACAGAACAGGCCGAATTCGGTGGTAATGTCAGTCTTGGCTATGCTGATCTCTCCAGCCAATATCATGGCGGTACTACACTGGCCCAACGAATTGGTAACCACTTCAGCCACATGCTCAGTGGCACCTTGCGGTGGGGCGAAGAGCAACAAAACCATGCCAGCAATCTGGAGCCCTTTTCTATCGACTCAGATAGCATGCTTTACAAAGCTATTTACCAACTCAATAGCACTGACAGCTTAGGTTTTAGTATCGACTTTTACCAGCAGGATGCATCTGGCGATCGGGCTAATGGCCTACTCGCTTACTTCCGCAGCCTGGCCCAATTTGGTTATCAGATTGCGGCAGAATCGAATGAAAGTAACAAGAAAACTCAGGCATTACGCTTACATTACCGCTCTGAAGCCGATACGGCACTGTATAACTATTTAGATCTCAGTCTGTATAGCAACAAAAGCAAACAAACGGATTTGGAATATGCCAAGCTGGACATCAATGCCCCAAGATTTAATCTGTTTCAAATCCGCCATATGTGGCAAAACAATTTATATGAGCAAAATACCCAGGGCGTGTTGCTGAGCGCCGCTAAGACGCTAAATCCCCGGCACGCCCTGGCCTATGGGCTGGATCTTGAGAAAACCGATACTCAACGTAGCCAGTATGAATATCGTACCGCAGAGGGGGTAACGGAGCCGCTGCGGGATCTGCTGACCAATAAATTTCCGAAGAATGATATCGCCCGCTATGGCTTGTACCTGAACGATACCATCAAGCTGGCAGACGGCCGTTGGCGGCTAACGCCAGGCGTACGTTACGACCGCTTTGCGATGGATCCTAACGGCGCATTAAAGCTAGATGGTACCGCCTTTGAGAAAATCAGCGATGATAAGATCTCGTTAAACTTAGGTAGCTTGTATCAGTTGACCGACACGCTAAACCTTTACGCGCAGTATGGTCAGGGTTTTAAAGTACCCGCCTATGATCTGGCCTATATTGAACACGATTTACAACCAACCTCAACTTATCGCTACACACTGGTGCCGAATACCGATTTAAAGCCGGAGACCAGTCACACTTATGAGTTGGGTCTGCGCGGCCAGCTAAACCAGCTTAGCTTTAGCTCAGCAGTATTTTATAACCGCTTTACCGACTTCTTAGAAACCGCACTGATTGACAGCAAAACGGTACTAAACGCCCAAGGACAGTTTCAATATCAACACGATACCTTCCACTACCAAAACGTGGATAAAGTGACAATTAAAGGCGCGGAGTTAAGTCTGGATTATGCGATTAATGACCAGTGGAGTCTGCTGGCAGCGGTGTCCTATCAGGATGGCAAGAACGACCAAACCCAGGCCTACATTACCTCTATCAGTCCACTTTCAGGCAGTACCGGCATCAGTTTTGGCGGCGAAAAGCTGCAGTCTCAGCTGATGGCAAGCTGGGCTAAACGGATGACGAAAGTCAACGAAGGAGCCAGACAAAGTCCTGGTTTTGTCACGCTGGACTGGTTAAACAGCTATCAATTAACTGCTACCTGGCAGCTTAATCTGGCGGTTAATAACCTGCTGGATAAAGACTATGTGCGTTATAACAGCATTGCCGGTCATGCTGTAGACAGCGACTTACGCGCCTATACTCAGCCTGGGCGCAATATCAGTATAACGACCCGCTATACGTTTTAAGCCTCCAGCGCTGCAGCTTGTGGCAAGACAAAGCACTAAAACAACAGGCTGCCTGAGGGCAGCCTGTTTACTTGTAACAACACACTTAACACACCAACTGACAGTGACTCAGCTCTTTACTGAGATTTACTGAGATCATTTACCCATTAACTGCGCACAATAATCCACAGCAGGAAGCGCTGGCACAAACCAAATCAGATCTGCGATAGCCGATGCGGGTGTATCTGCCGTTATAGCTTGCGGCAAATAGTCTTTAGGATCGGTACTCTCTGCGACACTGACCATTAAGATACTGACCACAGGCTGCTCGCCTAGCCAGATCGGTATCCCAACATCTTTGCGTGCATGCTGAGCACCGGCAATCAGCACATTGACTTTGTCTGCTTGGCTATTGGCTAACATTTGTTTGGCCATCTGTTGATCACGACCAATTTGCATTCTGGCGGTGGGTTTCGCCCGTTCTGTCGTAAACATACCGCAATGGCTCTTTACCATTAATTCCGCCAAATAGTCGGTATGCGCCACCGAATGTTCCTTTACCGCGTCGGTATTTTGCCGTAGCGCTGTTTTCTCTGCATCACTTAAATCTGCCGCCACCAGCCGACTGGCCTGATCAAGCGCCAATTGCACTTGCCCTTGATAACGAGCAAAAGGCCAAGCCTTTTCAGGCCAGTTTAAGGCTTGAGGCGTGCTCAGTGTCCCCTGCTTTAACTGTGCATCTAAAGCCGGTTGTTGCGCGGTATTTAGCATTTCCATGGCGACAGCACCTAAGCGCTGCTCAGCGGCTAATTGCTGTAATACCCAAAGTTGTAACTGATGATGATCGGGATGATCATGCTGCTCGCCCAGCAATAACCAGGTGCCTGCCGGCAATTGCCTCAACAGCGTTTTAGGGGCAATCGGCTGGTTTGAATCAAGCTGAAACAGAGTGCCAACCAATGGATGCTGCTGACGCTCTGGGGCTTGCCATGTAGGCAGTGTAACACTGGCAGTACTGACCGCTTCTGCTGCTGGTGTTTGGCTGCAACCCGCCGTTGTCAGTAACATAAGGCCGCCCAGCATGCCTAACGAAAGGCGTGACAGGCTAAGCCGCACTCGACTGGGTCGCACTGGACTGGGGCGCGCCAGCTTAACACCAGATAATGAATTGAACATGTGTTGTTCCTCACAGTAATCACAATAATGAGCGTTGCAAAACGGCTGTCAGCATAGATTGCACAACATAATATTGCAAATAGGAATTATTACTATTACTATCCGCATAAATTTTCATTGTATCGGTATTAGCATGTTTAGCTCATTATTACGCTGTTTTCCTAAACTCTTACTAGGCGTGTGTTTACTCAGTCAGTTACCCCCTTATGCGCACGCCAATAACGCTGTATCAACAAGTAATCCCCCTGCCAACGCCAAGATTGCCAGTGCTGGTGGTACGCTAACGGATATTATCTTTGCTTTAGGCGCTGGCGATCAGCTACTGGCGGTGGATACGTCCAGTACCAGCCCAGCGGCGGCGGCCAATAAAGCCAGTATTGGTTATTACCGCAGCTTATCGGCAGAGTCACTTATTGCCACTGGGGCAACCGAATTATGGGCGCTGGAAGGCACCGGCCCTGCCGCGACGCTAAGCCAACTGCGTAATACCGGCATCAAGGTAGAGCACTTTGCCAAACCGCGTGATTTAGCTGAACTCTATGAGTTTATTGGGTTGCTCGGCGCTAAATTGCAGAAAGAAGAGGCAGCCACGGCGCTAATTAACCAGATTAAACAGAGCTTACCCGTGCTGCCTGCCACCAAGACTGAAGTAAAACCTTTATCGGCTCTGTTTGTCCTGCAGGCCTCTAGCCGCGGGGTGATAGTTGCCGGTAGCGAAACCGTGCCAGATCTGTTGTTTCACTACAGCGCTATGCAAAATTTAGCCACGCATAATGGCTTTAAACCGATTTCTGCTGAGTTTTTGATGCTGCAACAACCCGATTTATTGGTCGTGCCGGAGCATGTGGCACAAAGTGCGGGTGGGCTTAACGCCTTTTGTCAGTTACCGGAATTACGGATGCTGGCTGCCGCCAAAGACTGCCGCGTATTGGTTATGGATTCCTTGCTGTCGATGGGCATGACCAGCCGCATTGGCGAGGCTATTCAGCAACTGTACCAGTTTGGCCAGCAAACGGCTTTAACGCCAGCAACAAGTCAGTCAAGGCTCGCTCAGCCCAGCGCAACGCGAGTTAACTTAAAGGACACGGCTGGCGTGAACTCAGGCACTGACACTGGTCTGCAAAAAACCGCAAAACACGCTTTAGGTCAATAATGCTACGTTTTCCGTTAATTATTACGCTGTTAGTGCTGGCTATTTTCGCTTGTGCTGTACTGGCACTGAGCAGTGGTGCGGTACTCACCGATTGGCGCCTAGCCTTTGCTTGGTGGTGGCCAGGTTTTAGTGAGGACTTTTCTGCACTGCAATTAAATGTGGTCACCGAATTACGCCTACCGCGCTTATTGTTAGGGTTGATAGTCGGTGCGGTATTGGCGCAGGCCGGCTGCGCCATGCAAACACTCTGTCGCAATCCTCTGGCCGATCCCTCATTAATCGGTATTGCCGCCGGCGCAGCGATGCTGGCGTTATTGGTGATTGCACTTGGCCCACAACTGGGACTAACCGGGCATTACTGGGTCAGTACCGCGGCATTTAGCGGCGCCTTAATCACGTCGTTACTGGTGTATCAGCTGTCCCGCAGCAGCAGTGGTGTTAACGTTGCTACCCTATTGCTTTGTGGCGTAGCCATTAATGCCTTAGCCGCCGCCGTCATAGGTTTACTCAGCTTTTATGCCTCGGACGATGCCTTGCGTTTAATGAGCTTTTGGCAGATGGGTTCACTTGCAGCCGTAACCTGGCAACCGCTGCCGCTGGCATTTCTTAGCTTGGGCTTATGCAGTGCTTTGCTCTGGTATCGGCGCAAAGCCCTTAATCTACTGTTGCTCGGCGAGCAGCAAGCCCGTTATTTAGGCGTAAATGTGCGGCGTTTAAAGCGCGAACTTATTGTGCTGGTGGCGCTGGGCGTCGGTGCCGCTGTGGCACTAACCGGGATTATCGGCTTTATTGGTTTGGTGATCCCCCATATCGCCCGCTTGTTAGTCGGTGCAGCCATTCCACGCCTGATGCCGGTTGCGATGTTACTGGGCGCACTGGTACTGGCACTCGCCGATTGGCTGGCCCGCATGGCAGTGCCGCCTGCAGAATTGCCTATTGGCATTATTACCGCGTTATTAGGCGCCCCTTTCTTCCTGTATTTATTGCTGCAACAAAAACGGAGGCTGTATGCTTAATTTGCACCAGCTTAGTGTAAAACGCGGCCATAACACGGTCATTAACAACATTAGCGCCCATTTTATCCCCGGCCAGTTTATCGCGCTGCTGGGCGAAAATGGTGCCGGTAAATCAACCTTGTTAAGCGCCCTGTGTTTAGACATCCCTTTTCAGGGTGAGATACAGCTATTTGAACAGCCACTGGCGCAGTGGTCAGCAGAGCGCCTGGCATTGCAGCGGGCAGTACTACCGCAACAGCCGATTTCCCCCGCAGGCTTAACCGTAGAGGAGCTGGTTTGTTTAAGCCGCTTTGGCTATCAGGAGAGTCACGAGACCTCAGTGCGCATCGCCAGCCACTGGCTAAGCGCACTGAAATTGCATGAATTTGCCAAGCGCGATCTGAGCCAGCTCTCAGGCGGGCAATTACAGCGTTGTCATATTGCCCGCTGCCTGGCGCAATTAGACAACAGTTTCGCAACACCGAAACTGCTGCTATTAGACGAGCCCACTGCGGCGCTGGATGTGCACCAGCAGCATCGCTGTTTGCAACAAATTAAAGCCTTCGCTAACGCTGGTAATCTGGTACTTGCGGTGCTGCATGATTTGAATCTGGCCGCACTCTATGCCGACCAAGTGCTCTTGCTGGACCAGGGGCACATCAGCGCCCTGGGAAAACCAGCGCAGGTGCTAGCCGAGCAACCGCTGACTGCGCTTTACCAGACCAGGATGCATGTGTGTCAGCACCCGCGACTGGCCTGCCCGATGATTTTTTCCGAACCTCATACCGAATTACTCTAACCACACTGTTTTTCAGGAGTCATGATGCAAGAACGTATTAACGCCGCGAAAGCCGCCCGTCAGTTAGCACTGCAATGCCAGAGTGCGGTATTTTCCACCCTGTCCCATAAACTGCAAGGCGCTCCCTTTGGTTCTGTTTCAACAGTGATGCTGACCGATACCGGTGACGTGATCTTCTATGTCTCCGATATTGCCCAACATGCTCGCAATCTGGAGCACGATAACCGTTTAAGCATCACACTGTATCATCAGGCCAGTGCCGGCGATCAGAATACGGAAGCCCGCTTAACCTTAAATGGCCACGCGCAAAAACTCACATACGAGCAAGCGGCAGAGTACGAAGGGCGTTACTTTCGCTTATTTCCGGCTGCAGAGGCCTACAAGCAAGCCCATGATTTCTACTTTTGGAAAATGCCGGTAGAACACATCCGCTTTATCGGTGGTTTTGGCGAGATTTTCTGGCTAACCGAGCAAGAATGGCAACAGGCCGCGCCGGCCTGGCAAGCGCGGGATGAGCTGGCGATGGTCGTGCATATGAATGAAGATCATGCCGATGCCTGCGAGCTGATTACCCTGCAGCACAGCGGTCAGCGGGGTGCCGCCAGGATGCTGACTGTTTATCCGGATGGTTGCCATTTTATGCAGGCAGAACGGCTGTTCTTTGTGCCTTTTGCTGCGCCTTGCTTTACCGCGCAAGAGGTGCGTAAAGCCTTGGTACAATTAACCCAGCAAGCCAGACAAGTGGCAGCTTGAGTTCAAAAACGTCACCTAATAACCATGCTGCTCTTAGGGTGGCATGGTTGCCCGGTTTCTGCTTAATACTGAAACAAACGCAATATCCCCAAAAACTAAAAAAAACTTTGAGTGATTACTTTAAACGCCGACTGACGCTTGTTAAAACTTACTGGCCTTTCAGCCCTACTTTTGGCAGCAGATAGCTACCATCACGATTTATCGTGCTGCAAAATTCAAACACCCATCCAGAGTAATATTGCTGATATTAACAACTTTACCTAAATCCGCCTGTTGCATTATTTAATTGATAATTTAAGGTAAAACAAGCCTGACATGGTGGTAAGTTCAGGTATAAGGTAGCAGATCAGGGGCACACCCAATTGTTGAGTAGGGTAATCCCTTGCAAACAAGAACAAGAATATCAACAAAAGGATCCTTTATGACCAGGTTTAAAAAGCTGTTAGGTGCAGCGTTTTTTTCCAGCTTAGTTAGCGTTTCAGCCCAGGCAGCCGTTGGCGGTTACCCGGTTGTGTTAGTTCATGGCTTTCAGCCGGATAATTTGGCAAGTCGCCCTAATGCCAATCAGGTGGCAGCCAATGGCCTGGCCTATTGGAGCGAGTTCTGGGCTAATCATGCCGAGATGCGGATAGACTGGCCGTCACAAGAGCGAATTACCGGTCGCATTGCCACCGACTATATCTGGCCGAAGCTACAGCAACTTTCGCGGCAGAATATCTGTAACCCTGGCTGTATTTTTGTTACCCACTCAACTGGCGACTTAGTAACACGCTATATTCTGGATAACCAGGCCCTGTGGCTACAAAACGCCGGCCTACGCCCGTTAAATATTGTAGCAACGCTGGATTTCGCCGGTGCCGGGGGTGGCTCAGAGCTGGCGGATTTAGCGGTGAATGTGGCCACGGGCAGCGCCTTATTTGACCGCACTTTGCAACTCGCTTTGTCGTTATGGCTGGGACAAATACCCAATGCGAATAATGTTGGAGTATTAAACGATTTACGCGTTAATACAGCGCGGCAACTTTCAGCATTTCCAGATAGCCGGGTGCCAAGGTTACGCTTTGTCGGTGCGGCTTCTGATTTCTTAGGGACAACCGGGCTGTTCTTACCAGGTACTGATGACGGTGTGGTAGCCAGTCATTCCAGCTGTGGGGCTTCCAGTGCTGGCAATTTTGAAAGTTGCTCCAGAGCTGTCGCCTTTGACGGTAAAATCACCAGCCAGAACCTTGGGGTGACTAATTTTATGCCGCTGCATTATCCGATGTTAATGAGCGATGCTTACAGTCACAACGCCGTGATCGGCCAGCAGCGAAAAGGCGATATTACCGTTGCCCGCAATAGCGTGAGCCTCACCACACAAAGTGCGGTGCGCTTTAGCAGTACCGATCAAACCCGAGGCTGGTGGATTTTTGCCTCGAGCTACCGAGTAGTCAATGGCTCAGAGCGGCATGCTATGTCACCTTTGGTTTATCAAGCAGTTCAATAACGGAAGTTTGGCTAAGCGATGAAAAAACGCCTTGGCTTTATTACAGCCCTCGTGATCCTTGGCTTGGTTGCAGTGCTTTGGCCTGCAGCTACGCCCACTCATTCTGTCGATACGCCAGCGCGTAACGTTAGAATGGATGAGCAACAGCAAAGCTCAAACACGGCTGCGACACCCGCTGGCGCCCAGAGCATTTCCGTGACCGAGCATATCGCTGAGGCTTTGCCACAACAATTTGCATATATTGCAGCGGCTTATGAACAAGAGCTTAGCTACCCTCCCTACTCGCGTCCATTAACCCGGGAAGATGTGCAATTGCTCACGCCAAATCAGTATGTGGTGCAGCAAGTGCCGCTAGAAAATGGTGCCCAAGCGGCTATTGTTTTGCCGCAATATCGCTTTATTTATCCCGAGGATATCGAGGTTGCGCTAACCGTGGCAGGTGTTGATGCCAGCCAGGTGACAGTTAGCCTGTATTCCGAAGACACCGGACAAAGGTTAATCGAAAGCACCATGCAGGCTAACGAGCAAGGTTTCAGCACCATCCTCAGTGCAGAGCAGGATTGGCAAGGCGAATTAAGGCTTGAAGTTGCGTTTCGCGCCAATGGTCAGCCGCATCGCTTACAAACCGGTGTCGATTATCAACAACCGAGCGCGGAAATCATCGGTGTAAAAGATGGCTATGCTGAAGGCTCTGATTTAGTGATCCCACTGCAATTAGAAGTTAGTGCCGCCGGGACCTATCGCGTAAGGGCCAATCTGTTTAGCAGTAAGGGCGAGCCGCTGGCTCATTTAGTCAGCAGTGCCGATTTAGCCGAAGGCGAAGCCACACTGTTACTGCGCGCTTATAAAGCCGTATTGGCCGGTATAGAAGGCCCCTATTTATTGAATACCTTTACCGTCGAACGCCGTTCGCCCGCGCCAGGTGAGCGCAGCCGATTTGGCAAAAGTGTGCAAGCTGAATATCAGGTTGCATTTTATGGCTTAGGTTTGTTGTCAGACGAACCCTGGCGACCCGACGCCAGTGAGTTGCAGCGACTGGAGTTTTTAAAACTGATGGCTGAGGCGCAATAATAAGTTCTAAGTACTGCGACACAAGCCTTTTTCCCAATCTTTCCACACCGGCTGTAAGCCCCGCTGCTGCATTGCTTCGGCCACGGTAGCGGCAGAGCGCTGATCATCGGTGCTAAACTGCTCCAGACTAGCCGTTACATCGGCATAAGCGCCGGGGGCAGTACGGGAGCCGGCACTGATACTGGTAATGGCCAGCGGCACCACATGATCCCGAAAATGCGCCGATTCCCGGGTGGATAAACTGAGTTCAAGTTCAGGATCAAATAAGCGCCAGGCGCAGATCAGTTGTACCAATTGTTTATCGCTGATCAGGGTATCGGATTGATGTTGCTGTAACACCTGATCGGCCAAGCCACCGGCGCAAGGTCGCAGTCGTGGAAACGACATACTGTAGCGGCTGCGCCAATAATGCTGCTGCAGGTAACGCAGATGCAAAGCCAGATATAACGAGTCCAGCCGCCAATCGCCTAACCCCAGCAAAGCGCCAAGGCCTATTTTATCAACCCCGGCCTGCCCCAGTCGCTCTGGCGTTGCAAGGCGCCAGTCAAAATCCATTTTTTTCCCTTTTATATGGTGTTTGGCATAGCCGTGGCGATCATAGGTTTCCTGATACACCAACACGCCATCCAGTCCATACTGCCTGAGCTCAGCATAATCACGGCTGGCCAGCGGCTGCACCTCTAGCAGTACATAGCTAAAGTAGCGCTTTACCACCGGCAGCACCTGCTTAAAGTACGACAGCCCGACTTTTTTTTCATGCTCGCCGGCGACCAGTAATACCGTTGCAAAGCCCTGTGCCTTAATCGCCTGACATTCTTGCTCGACCTCAGCCAGAGTCAGGGTACGCCTTTTTAGCGCATTACTCATCGAGAAACCGCAATAACTGCAATCATTCGCGCATAAATTGGATAAATACAGCGGAATATAAAACTGCAGCGCATGGCCAAAACGCTGGCGGGTAAGCAGCTGTGCCTGGCTAGCCATCTGCGCTAAAAAAGGCGTTGCCGCCGGTGAAATTAACGCTGCAAAATCATCCAGATCACGGCGATTTTTCGCTAAAGCGCGCTGCACCGCAGCTGCATCGGCCTGCATAATTTTTTGTTGCCACTGCTGGCTATCTTGCCTGGCCAGCAGCAAACTAAAGCCGCAGGGCTCAAGCTGCAGCGCTTGCGCATCATTCGCCATGGTTGCATCGGCTAAGGCATTGCTTGTCATAGGCTCTCCAAAAAGGCCGTTAACGGGCTGCTGGCTACGGCTTGTTGCTGACGGGCAGCTAAACCAGCTTGCTGGGCTAACTCCCCGGCCTGGCACGCCAGTTTAAAGGCTTGCGCCATAGCAATAGGATCCGCTGCACTGGCAATGGCGGTATTAACTAATACCGCGGTAGCGCCTAACTCCAGCGCCTCGCTGGCATGACTTGGTGCACCAATACCGGCGTCAACTATTACTGGTACTCGGCTTTGCTCAACAATAATGCGCAAGAAATCGCGGGTTTGCAGGCCCTGATTTGAGCCAATGGGCGCGCCCAGTGGCATCACCGCTGCGCAGCCAACTTCTTCTAAACGTTTACACAGCACCGGATCGGCGCCGCAATACGGCAACACCACAAAGCCTTTGGCCACCAACAATTCAGCGGCTTTAAGCGTTTCAATGGGATCGGGCAATAAATAGCGCGGATCAGGGTGAATTTCTAATTTTAGCCAGTGCGTTTGCAGTGCTTCACGCGCCAGCTCAGCCACAAACACCGCTTCTTCGGCGGTGCGAGCACCAGAGGTATTTGGCAGTAGCTTAACGCCCAGTGCGCTAAGCACCGGTAAAATTTCATCCTGACGTGTCATCAAATCGACCCGCCTAAGCGCCATGGTGACCAGCTCGGTACCACTGGCTGCTAAACTTTGCTGCATTAAACCAGCACTTTGAAATTTACCGGTGCCGGTTAGTAAACGTGATTGAAAAGTGTGTCCTGCTATTTGATAGGCCATATTTACCCTCCAGCTATGGCAGTAAACAGCATAATCGTATCGCCATCGTTAAGCGGCTGAGTATCCCAGCAACTACGTGGGATCACCTGCTGGTTAATGGCAACCGCGATACCGGGGCGTAGTTGTTGTTGCCCGGCTAAAAACTCTGCCACAGTGCAAGGCGGCGTTAATGAAAAAGGTTGTTGATTAAAATAAATCAGCATCGTGTTTGCTCTCTTTAATCGAACTAGGGCGAAAAAGGTCAGCTGTCGCCGGCAGCACAGATCGGGCAAGCCGGCTCCTGTTGCAGCTTTAACTGACTACTCTGGCCGTGCAGACCATCAAAACAGTGCAAGCGGCCAAAGGACACATCGCCTATTTGCAAGAGGTGTTTAAGCGCCAGCAGCGCTTGCTGGCAGGCCACCATGCCAACTAATGGCCCCAAGATGCCGCTTTGTAAACAGCTGGGGCTATCCTGCCAATCGGGGTATAAGCACTGATAGCAGCCCTGCCCCAGCCAAGGCTGAAGCGCTAATAGCTGCCCCTGCCAACCGCTGGCGGCACTGCTAATCAGCGGCACCTGTCGTAAATAACAGGCCTGATTAATCGCTAAGCGGCTACCTGCGTTATCGGTACAATCCAACACCAGATTAACCTCGGGTAATAGCGCCAGCAGATCAGGCAAGCTTAAGCGTGCAGCCAGAGGGGTAATGACCAGCTCCGGGTTTTGTGCCTGTAACCGCGCTTTGGCCGCATCGACCTTTAACTGGCCAACCTCAGCCGTGCTATAGAGTAATTGCCTGGGTAAATTGCTTAAGCTGACGCGATCATCATCGGCCAGCAGTAAATGCCCCACGCCAGCTCCGGCTAAATAGGACGCTACCACGCTGCCTAAACCGCCTAAACCAATAATCAACACCTTGCTATGCAACAATCGCAATTGCTGGCTCTCATCCATTTCCGGGAGCAGCAGTTGTGCGCTATAGCGCAGCTGTTGGGCTGGCGTCAGTTCGGACATACTGCGTTGACCTCGCTTATAGCCTGCGCAAACTCTTTGGCTTGCGCCAGTTGCCGAACGTGTGCCTCCTGCTTAGCTTTTGCCAAGAGCGCCATCAGCAGCTGGGTTGCATGTTCAGGATCGGCTGCTTCGGTAATGGCTGTTACCACCGCAATACTATTTACTCCGGTAGCCGCCACCGCCGCTAAACGCTCAGCATTAATGCCGCCAATCGCTACCGTTGGATAAGGTGCTGCCAAGGGTACATACTGCGCCAGTCTGACCACGCCTTGTGGCTGCGAGGGCATTTGCTTGGTTTTGGTCGGGAAAATATGCCCAAGCGCAATATAAGACGGCTGCAGCGCTTTGGCGCGAAGCAACTCAGCATAGCCATGGCTCGAAACCCCCAGGCGAATACCGGCTTGCCGTAAAGCAGCAAGATCGGCTGTCGCTAAATCTTCTTGCCCCAAATGCACGCCATAGGCACCAAGCTGTAAGGCCAATTGCCAATGATCGTTAATAAACACTTGTGCTTGATACTGCTTACCTAGCGCAATGGCTGCCGCAATTTCAGCGCTAAGCAGTTGCTGATCAGCTGTTTTAATTCGCAGTTGGATGATGTTAACCCCAAGCGGTAATAACCGCTTTAACCAGGCTACGGAATCAACCACCGGGTACAGCCCCATTTCCGGTTGCGCTAAAGATGCAAAAGCGGCGGATGGTGGCGTTAAATCCGCTAAGCTCGCCCCCTGATACAGCGCCTGTACCTGCGCCGTATTAAGCCAAAGTGGAAAATGTTCGACGGCAATAGGCAATGGCAAGTGGCTTAACGTGCCAGCACCTTTTCCGGTGGCGTAGGCCGCACTTAAACCGCGGTTAAGATAGGCCTTAGCCAGCACTATGGCATCATCTAACGGATAACCTAGTGCCAGCGCACTGGCAATAGCACTCGCTAAACTACATCCTGTGCCGTGATTGTGCTCGGTATCAATTCTGGGGCTGGCTAACCAGTATTGCTGCCTGGTCGATGCCAGATAATCCAGCGCCAGCTGTTTACAACCAATGGTATGACCGCCTTTTACCAATACCGCTCGCACCCCTTTTGTCAGCAAGCACTCTGTCGCTGTGATGATCTGTTCAGGGGTTGTTACCGCTAAGCCGGTTAAAGCGGCTAATTCCGGCAGGTTGGGCGTCAGCAAACTGGCAAAGCGATACAGCTCCGGCAGCTCAGGCAAGGCATCCGAGCCTGGATCCAGCGTTAGCGTATCACCGCAGCTGGCAATTAACACCGGATCGATTATTACCGGTATCGTTGTCGGCAAGGTTGCGAGTAAAGTTGCGAGCTGCAGCTGTTGCGCGCGGCTCGCCACTAAGCCAATTTTTATGGCGACTGGCGGTAAATCGGCCAGTAAAGTTTGCCACTGCGCGGCCAGCATCTGTTCAGATACCAGCTCCACCCGCGCCACTTCTACCGAGCTTTGCGCCGTGATTGCAGTGATAAGGCTACAGCCATGCACACCAAAGGCGCGCATGGTCAGTAAATCCGCCTGAATGCCGGCACCGCCACCCGAGTCAGAGCCGGCAATAGACCAGACAATCGCTTTAGCTGCCGCGGTTTTATTGCCGCTCATCTTAGCCGCCTGCGGCATCAACTCAGAGTGTGGCTGCATAATCACGTACATCCTGAGTAATTTTCATTGAGCAGAACTTCGGGCCACACATTGAGCAAAAATGCGCGCTCTTGTTCGACGCTTGCGGTAAGGTTTCATCGTGATACTGACGGGCAGTTGCCGGATCCAGCGCCAGATTAAACTGATCTTCCCAGCGAAACTCAAAGCGCGCCTTCGACATCGCATTATCACGAATTTGTGCACCCGGATGCCCTTTGGCCAGATCCGCAGCATGGGCAGCTATTTTGTAGGCAATCAGCCCCTGTTTCACGTCCTCTTTATTGGGCAGGCCTAAATGCTCTTTCGGTGTCACGTAGCAGAGCATGGCGCAGCCAAACCAACCGATAAAGGCGGCGCCAATGCCCGAGGTGAAATGATCATAACCCGGTGCAATATCGGTCGTCAGTGGTCCCAGGGTGTAGAATGGCGCCTCGTGGCAGTGTTTCAGCTGCTCATCCATATTCTGCTTAATTAGATGCATCGGCACATGGCCCGGGCCTTCAATCATCACCTGTACATCGTACTCCCAGGCGATTTTGGTCAGCTCTCCCAGGGTCGCCAGCTCAGCAAATTGAGCCTGGTCATTGGCATCATAAATCGAACCCGGGCGCAGACCATCGCCTAACGACAGCGACACATCATAAGCAGCACAAATTTCACAAATTTCCCGAAAATGCTCATATAAAAAATTTTCGCGCTGATGCGTTAAACACCACTTCGCCATGATCGAGCCGCCACGCGATACAATGCCGGTCAGACGCTTAGCGGTCATTGGCACATAAGCCAATAACACCCCGGCATGAATAGTAAAATAATCAACGCCCTGTTCGGCTTGCTCTAACAACGTATCGCGAAAAATCGGCCAGGTCAGATCTTCGGCCACGCCTTTGACTTTTTCCAGCGCCTGATAAATTGGCACTGTACCAATAGGTACCGGGCTATTGCGGATTATCCAGCTGCGGGTTTGATGAATATCGCGCCCGGTAGACAGATCCATCACCGTATCGGCGCCCCAACGCGTGGCCCACACCAGCTTTTCCACCTCTTCTTCAATGCTGGAGGTGACGGCCGAGTTACCGATATTGGCGTTCACTTTTACCAGAAAGTTGCGGCCGATAATCATCGGTTCGGCTTCAGGGTGGTTAATATTGGCCGGAATAATGGCCCGGCCAGCGGCCACTTCGGCGCGGACAAACTCCGCTGTGATTTGCGCAGGCAAGGCCGCGGCATAGGGCTGCCCCGGATGTTGATGCGTTAACAATGCACTTTTAACCTGATCGCGGCCCATATTCTCGCGAATAGCGATATATTCCATCTCCGGGGTGATAATACCGGCGCGGGCATAATGCAATTGCGTAACCCTTTTACCCGGCTTGGCTTTCAGCGGTTGCCGGTTTAACCGATGCGGCACTGGTGCTTCCAGCTGTTGCTGCTGACTAAAACGCGAACTTAGCCCCGATAATTGTTCGGTATCCTGCCGCTCTAAAATCCACGGCAGGCGCAGCGGCGCTAAGCCATCTTCAACACTGATACTGGCGCCCGGATCGCCATAAGGGCCTGAGGTATCATATACCGGCACCGCTTCATTCGGCTCAGTAATGGGCGCTTCGGGCGTGCCACCAACCACCGTATCAGCCAGCATAATCTGGCGCATTGCCACCTGAATATCCGGCCGGCTGCCCGGTAAATAAAGGCGCTTCGAATTGGGATAGGCCTCGCCTTGCAGCTGAGCAATAAAATCGCGTGCCGCCTGGCGCTGTGCGCGACGTGACGATATGCTCGACTCAACAAGGTTAGATGTCGCCTGAGTTGGGGCTGTTTGTGATTCTGGGGTAAATAATTCTGTGGTTGACATAGCAATCTCACCAAAAAGTTAAGGGAAAATGCTTGTCAGGAGTGTTGGATAGGATTAAGTGTCAGCAGCAAAATCAAACTGCTATTCAGCAGCTCTTGCCTTGCTTATCAGATGACACAACTCAGAATAGAGATTTGTAAGCCTCGGTATTCGTAGCTGGTCAGCTGGTACATAATCACTACTTGTTCCCTTCGCAGGTATTAGCCTGATCAGGTTCAACGGATCCCGCAATGCGGTCTCAGCTTCAGGGCAATATCGCCCTGATGCACTCCGACAAGTTTGTATCTTGATATTGGTCTTGCCTTTTTAATTAACCATAAATTTACCGAAAAGAAAAGCCCGACTTGCGCCAGGCCGGCAACAATACACACCGGTTGGCTTCGCCGGCATAACCCCGTATCATGACGGCGAATTTGGACAGAGTAAGAATCTATGCTGCAAAATAACCCGCTGTTAGCCCAGCTGAAACAGCAACTGCGTGAATCGCTGCCCGTTAAAGAGGGTGTGGTCAGAGCCACCGCCAAGAACTTTGGTTTTCTGGAAGTCAGTGATAAAGAAAGTCACTTTATCAGCCCGCCACTGATGAAAAAGCTGCTGCATGGCGATCGCATTACGGCTGTGATCCGTGAAACCGATGATAAAACGCAGGCCGAGCCGGAAGCGCTGTTAGAGAGTGGTCTGAGCCACTTTGTCGGTCGGGTAAAACGCTTTAAAAATCGTCTGCAAGTACTTCCCGACCTACCGTTATTTAAAGAGGCCTTAAAAGCCAAGGCGGTAAATGGCCTGGAAGATAAAGCACTTAGTGAAGGCGATTGGGTTAAAGCCAGCCTGGTGCAGCATGCCTTAAAAGACGAACAGTTTCTGGTCGAGGTGACTGAGCTGATTGCCAAAGCCGATGATGCCAACGCGCCCTGGTTAGTGGTGCTGGCCCGGCATAATTTACCTAAAGCCGCGCCTGAACTTAGCACCGAATTAGCCCAGTTTGAGCTGGAGCGCGCCGAACTGAGCGCCACGCCGTTTTTTACCATCGACAGCAGTAGCACCCAGGATATGGATGATGCCATTGCAATCAGCGAAACGGCCGAGGGCTGGTTATTGCAGGTGGCGGTCGCAGATCCGGATGCCTATATCCATGCCGGCTCAGCGCTGGATAGCATTGCCGCCGAGCGGCTATTTACGACCTATCTGCCAGGTCGCAATGTGCCGATGTTACCTCGGCAATTGGCCGACGAGCTCTGTTCATTGCATCCCGGCCAGTTGCGCCCGGCGCTGGTGTTACGCTTACAGATCCTAAAAGATGGCAGCGTCGGCTCGGCGCCAGAGTTTCAGCTGGCCACCATTTGCTCACAGGCTCGCTTTGATTATCAGCTGGTGTCGGATTATCTGAGCGGCACTGGCGACTGGCAACCTGACTCTGAAGTAATGGCCAGCCAACTGCATAGTCTCTGTGCGATGGCAAAAGCCCGCCAGCACTGGCGTAAAACCCATGCCATCGTATTTCAGGATAAGCCGGACTACCGCTTTGCATTAAATGAGCAAGGTCAGGTGATCGCCATTCACGCCGAACACCGCCGTATTGCCAATGTGATGGTCGAAGAAGCAATGATCGCCGCTAATCAGGCCTGTGGCCGTTATCTGGCAGAACAGCTGGGATTTGGTGTCTTTAATAGCCACAGCGGCTTTGAAAGCAGCAAACTTAACCCACTCAATGAACTGTTAGCCAGCTTTGCTGCACCAGTGCAGGGTGAAGCGTTGACGCAACTCTCCGGGTTCTGCCAGCTGCGTCGCTGGCTGGATCAGCTACCCACGCCTTATCTGGATAACCGGATCCGCCGCTACCAGGCTTATGCCGGCGTCAGTATCACCCCAGCACCGCACTTCGGCCTGGGCGCCGAACACTATGCCACCTGGACTTCGCCGATCCGTAAATACAGTGATTTGGTCAATCAGCGCTTACTCAAAGCCATACTGCTGCAACGCCCGGCAGAGGCACCATCAGAAGAACTCGCCAAACGCCTGGCAGAGCAGCGCAAAATTCAGCGCCGGGCCGAGCGAGATATCGCCGACTGGCTATACTGCCAGTTTTTAAGCAGCGCCATCGACAGCGGCCAAACCTTTACCGGTGAGATTCAGGATATCAACCGCGCCGGGATCCGGCTGCGGTTACTAGAAAACGGCGCTCAGGGCTTTATCGCGCTGGCCAGCATCAATGACGAGCAAAACCCGCTGACGGCTAACTGGGAAGAAGGCCGCTGCTATCAGGGTGATACAATACGGTTTGAGCTGGGACAACAGGTACAGGTAAAAATCAGCGACATTAATCAGGAAACGCAAAGCATCAGCCTGGCACTGGTGCAAGCGACGGTAGAGACAACAACAAGCGCAGACTAACTGCGCTGCCAGGGACTGCTACTCGCCAGAATAGCAGTCCCGCTCTGTGCTTTATCTGTAATTTCTGTGTAATTTATCTGTGCTTTCGCTGCGCTTTCTCTGTGCTTTAATAAAAGTGTCACCTTAGCGGGCTAGGCTATAATTACACTTTATTATCATTTTCGCGCCTTATGTTAGCATCCTTATTGCTTATTCTCAGTCTGCCCCACGCCGAGCTCGGCCCCCGCCCCGGCTATTTAACCGACTTACTGCCTGACGGTGACCTTAAACAGCAGCTTAGCGCCTGTTTACAGCAACCGGCGAAACGCCACCCGTTTTCAATTGGCCACCGCGGTGCACCCTTGCAGTTCCCTGAGCACAGTAAAGCCTCGTACCTGGCGGCGATCCGCATGGGCGCCGGCATTGTCGAATGTGATGTTACCTTTACTGCGGATAAACAGTTGGTTTGCCGGCATGCGCAGTGTGACCTGCACCAGACGACGGATATCCTGCTGCGCCCGGAGCTGGCCGCTAAATGCAGCACACCTTTTACCCCGGCAAGCGACGGCCAAACCGCCAGTGCCAAATGTTGCACCTCTGATATCAGCCTCGCTGAATACAAAAGCCTTTGTGCAAAAATGGATGGTGTTAATCTTCAGGCTGATAACTTAACCGATTACCTGAACGGCAGCCCGGACTGGCGTACTACCCTGTATCAGCAATGCAGCGCGCCACTGACCCATCAGGAAAGTATCGCGCTGTTTCAGCAACACGGCGTAATGATGACGCCAGAGCTAAAAGCACCGGAAGTCGCTATGCCATATCAAGGCGACTACAGTCAGCAAGACTATGCTCAGCAACTGATTAACGAATATAAAGCAGCCGGCGTGAAACCTTCCGAAGTATGGCCGCAATCCTTTCAGCTGGCGGATATCCGTTACTGGCTTAAACATGAACCGGAGTTTGCCAAACAAGCCGTGTTTCTGGATGATCGCGTTGACGCTGAGCACTATGATCCCGCGCATCCGGAACAACTCAGCCCAAGCTTTAGCGAGTTAAAGGCCGAGGGCCTGAATATCATAGCGCCACCGCTATGGGTGCTGGTTAGTGTCGAAAATGGCAAACTGGTCCCCTCCGCCTATGCCAAAGCAGCACGCGCCGCCGGCTTACAGCTCATTACCTGGTCATTGGAGCGCTCAGGCCCACTGGCTGCCGGTGGCGGCTGGTACTATCAATCTATCAGCAGCATTACCAGTGACGATAGCATGACATTGCAACTGCTCGACATGCTGGCACAACAGGTCGGGGTGATTGGCGTGTTTTCAGATTGGCCTGCCACCACCACCTTTTATGCTAACTGCATGTTATAACATTGCATATTTAGTAAATATTTCATCAAACTGAAATTCAATTTAAACTTTTCTGTAACATTCCAGCGGCACACTTAGCCTCCGTCATACTGGGCTGACCAGTATGACGGAACCTATAACCATAAAGCGCTTCTGGAGAATACCGTGCGACATTTTAACGTCAATTTGCTCACCCTGGCGGTGATCAGCGCCCTCAGCTTTCAAGCCCTGGCCGACCAAACCACGACACAAGCAGCATCACAGGATGCCGGACTGGCCGATGAAAAAGCCGTAGAAGTGATTTCTGTATTGGGTAAGCGCGTTAGCTATGCCAATAACACTACGGATGAAAATATGAAGCTGTTACAGGCGCCAATTGGCAACGTAATGGATCTGATTAATAATTTACCCGGCATTAACGTTGGTCAGGGTGATGCCTTTGGTAGTGATGATTACACCACTACCATCAGCATGCGAGGCTTTGTGATTGACCGCGCCGACCAGCAACTGGGCATTACTATAGACGGTATCCCGAATGGCGGCTCGGCCTACGCCGGTGGTAGCAAAGCCAACCGCTATCTGGATGTTGAGAACACCCGTCTGGTTGAAGTTGGTCAGGGCAGCGCCGATATCGCGTCCGCCTCACTGGATGCCCTAGGCGGTACCCTGAATTTTGTCTCTGATAATCCACAAACTGAAGCCGGTGCCCGCTTTGCTTATACCAGCGGCAGCCATAATGCCCGCCGCTATTTTGCCCGCTATGATACAGGTCAGATCGGCAACACCACGGCCTATTTCAGTGTGTCAGACAGCTTTAACAATCGCTGGATGGGCACCGGCAGTAATGGCCACGCAGATCGCCTGCACCTAGAACTAAAAACCGTCACCGAACTGGATAAAGCGCGCATCACGACCCGTTTATCCTATGACGATGCGCATGAAGACAACTATCAGCCGGTTTCTCTGGCGCACTTTAAACGCACGCCTCGCTGGGATGGCTTAACCACCGTTTGGACCGGTGATCCGGAAATCGATCAAAACTTTGCTGAAGCCTGGTCTACACTGCGCGAAAATACGCTGTTTTATCTGAAAACCGAGTGGTATCTGTCGGATAATCTGGAGCTGGATATTACCCCTTACCTGCACCTGCAAAATGGTCGCGGTGACTGGTTACCACCGTTTCAGGTGTATGCCACTGACGCCAACGGCAACCGCCTGAATAAAGGCGCTGGTGTCCGTCGTCAAAACTATACCCATGTTACCGCCGCCGGCATTCCGATCCTGGATGGTAATAATAACCAGCCGGGTGCCAAGCGCGTGTCATCATACCGGCACACCCACTATGATAAAACCCGCTACGGTACTACTGCCAACCTAACCTGGGATCTGGATAACCACCGTTTGCGCAGTGGTGTCTGGCTGGAAGCACAGCAACGTAACCAAACCCGCGACTGGCATGATGTGATCGATCCGCGGGTTTCCTACGAGTTTAATGCTCAGCCATACTGGGTACATTTTGACGACGACTATAAACACAACGTCGCCAAATTCTATCTGCAGGATCAAATCACTCTGGGTGATCTGCAGCTAACCCTGGGGGTGCAAAAATACCTGGTCGATATCAGCCGTACCGACAACTTAAATGGCAAGGGCAAGGACAAAATTGACAGTAACTCATCCGTGTTACCCAGTGCCGGTGTGGTTTATGCCCTGAACAACAATCTGGAGCTATTTGCCGGCTATTCGAAGAACTTTAAAGCCATTGCCGACAGTATCCTCGAAGGCAAGGCGGCAGCCGAGCTGCAAAACCTGAAGCCGGAAACTGCGACCAATATGGATCTGGGGATCCGCTATTTCGGTCAGCAGTTTAGCTTCTCCACCGCTATCTATAATGTCAAATTTAACGACCGGGTGGTATTACTGCGTTATGCCACCGCAGCCGATGGTACGCCAAACTATCTGGCCGCCGGTGATGGTAACTTTGACAACGTCGGGGGTGTTAATGCCCGTGGTATGGAAAGCAGCCTCGACTGGCGTCTTAGCCAAAACCTGAGCCTGACCAGTTCTTTAACACTTAACCGTGCTGAGTACTCGCAAGATGTACTGGCCAGTAAAACCACGCCGGCCGGTGCTCCGGTACTGGTAAGGGATTACCGTAAAGGCGATAAACTGGCGGGTATTCCGGAGAAAATGTTGTCATTAGCGCTGAACTATCACGATGGCCACTACCGTGCTGGTGTAAGTGCTAAGTATGTCGATAGCTATTTTGGTGCCGCAAAACACACCTTTGCCAGCGACGGCAGCGAAGTGTGGAACCGCGACAAACTGCCTACCCACACCCTGCTAAATGCCTATCTGGGCTACGAAAAAGCCCTGGATAACAGCAGTTTCTTTAGCGGTATCGATTTAGCTTTTGTGATCAATAACCTGACCGACAAAGACTACATCACCGGTGGCAGCGAAGGCGCTTACCTGATTGGCGCCGGCCGCACTGCCAGCTTTACTGTAAGTTTAAACTTCTAGTAAAACCCACCTCTTATGGAGGTGGGTTAAGATTAGCTACCAGATAACGGCCTGCTCTGCAGGCCGTTTTTTTTCAGCCCAAATAACCCTGCTGCTGATAATACGCCAGGCCGGTCGCTGTTAAGGTGGCCAGTTCTGCAAATAACTCAGGCTCGACGGTTTTAAAATTAAAACAGGATTTGCCCTGCATCCGCGCCCGCAACGCCGCTGAAATACCATCTAACAGTTCGGGCGCCAGATAAATCGGCATCAAATGGTAGCTGACATAGTTTTTCTTTAGTTGCACCGCACCGAAAAACAGTGACTTTTTGTTCTGTTGCAAAAAGCCAGTATCCAGATATAACTGCTCTGGCTCATCGTGCGTTACTACCAGAACAGCAGCATGCTGCGCCAGCAGTGGCCGTAACGCCTGATACACCTGTTCTAAATTTGCCATCGTCACTCCTTGGGCAACAAGCCCCCTAGCCAACATTAGTGCGGCGCAGCAAATATTCCAGATGGGCGAGCACCTCTGGCCACTCTGCCTGATGCAGGCTATACATGACGGTGTCGCGGATAGTACCGTCACGCCGCAATGCATGGCCGCGGATCACGCCGTCCTTTTTCGCGCCCAGCCGTTCAATAGCGCGCTGGCTGGCAAAGTTAAAGTTATCCGTCCGCCAACCGACCACATTACAACCCAGCGTATCAAAAGCATGACTAAGCAACAGCAGCTTACAACAGGTATTAACGTGGCTGCGCTGCACACTTTTGGCATACCAGGTATAGCCAATTTCTAATCGTTTCACCTCGGGTAAGATGTCATGGTAACTGGTGGTTCCCAGCACTTTACCGCTGCTGGCCTCAATTACAGCAAAGGCAAAGCGCTGCCCGGCCGCCCGACTTTGCAGGGCGCGCTCGATATAGCCGCGAGTATCTTCTGCGGTCGGCACCGAGGTGACCCGCAGTTGCCATAACTCACCATCAGCCGCTGCCGCTTGCAAGCCGGCTTCGTGTTCAAGTGCCAGCGGCTCCAGGCGCACATCGTCCCGCTGTAATATTACCGGCTCGACAAACATCTTTATTCCTTAATTATCGGTAACTGCCAGCGGCTTGGGTTCAGCTCTGGAAAAGAGCCACAGCATGGCCTGGCGGTAACTTTCTGTACTACTGGCAGCATGAGTGCCATTTTCAATAGTGATAACCTTTAACTGCCATGGCGTACCGGCTGCGTCCTGCCAGTGCTGTTGCCACCTTACAGCGGCCTGGCGCAGTTTTGGCCAATCCCTTGAGCCAGTGGTAACAACCAAGCCAAGATCCGTTTTAGTTGCCGCAGCCGGCGGCGCAAAGAACAGCTCCTCACCCGGCTCAAAGGTCGGGTTACTGGCTATCCGACCCCAAAATAAATCCGGCTCGGTAAAGGCTGAATACAGTACCAAATAACCGCCGCGGCTCTGGCCAAATAAAATTTGTCTGCTGCGATCAATTCGATAGCGCTGGGCAATTTCCGGTAATAGTTCCTGCTCCAGAAAACGATTAAATGCCGGAGCACCTCCCTGTTCTGCTGATGCATCAGGTGCTGGAGCAGAAAAATCGTAACTACGTTTATTCACCTTACTCTCAAAAGCGCCATAGGCAATACCAACGATAATGGCTTCTGGTAAAGACTCGTCGTAAGTCAGAAACAAATGGTTAGCCGCAAGAATTGGAAACAGTGAATCACCATCCAGTAGGTATACCACCGGATAATTTCTGGCCGAAGTATAATAATCAGCGGGCAACCTTACATAAATATGAAAAGGCCGGCTCACTGCAGTAGATTCAAGTTTGAAATAATCGCCACTTAACGCCGGCAAATAATCTAATGGCGTGCCAATGGGTGTTGTAAGGCTTTTCATTACCGACCAAAGAATAGCACCACCAAGCAAAATAGCAGCCATGCCGATCATACCCAGATAGCGACGGCAGCCATTGACGGCTTTACTAGCAAAACGGCGATGCCATTGCCAGGGCAACAAAAGTAACGGTAATGACGTCAGCAGCAGCAACCAGCCAAAGCCCGAGAATGCAGCAGGATAAAAGGCATATCTGGCACTGTGAATAAAAGCCATACCGACAACTAAGCGGATAGCGATTTCCAGATAATGCAATCGCGCCGAGGCAGCAAAGCCGAGCAAAAATGGCATCACCTGTTGCGGCTGCAGCAGTGCCCAAAGGCCCAGCGCCAGTAAATAGCTGCCCGATAACACTACCAGTGTTAATGCCAGAAATTCCGCCATCTGTTCGTTGCCTTTGGTAACTATTAGCTGCTGTTATTAAACCATGTTTTTTACTATCGGCGGCAAATAACGCAGTCCGGGATTCAGGTTAGAACTGATACCCCAGAAATCACAGCCTTTGCACTGATTTGCATCTATAGCGCTATACAAAACCTGCTCAGGCTTGAACGGCTTTATCGCCACGTACCAAAAAGTATAAACACGCAGCAAGCAGCAGATAACGCGGTAGCATAACCAGCAGATTATCTAAAATGATGGGCTGAGCTTGTAGCGTAAAGTACAACTGCGTTAACACCAAAGGAGCTAACAGCAACAAATAACAGCTAACATCAGGCTTTTTAATCAATAACTTAACCAAAAAAGCCAGGATTAAGAAGGCGGCAGTCAAGGGTACTGCGATGGTCAGTACATCAACCAGAGTAAAAGCAAGCACCGTTGATACCTGCGCCAGGGGGTTAAGCAGCTCAGCCGGGAGCGCGATAGCTGCGCCAACGCCAATAATCCAAAGCGCTGCATACGCCAGCACCAACCCCAGAATAAGGGCGATAGCCCGGTTTTTTAGTTGTTCCATATAATGTTTCCTTGTGATCCAGTGAACGTTTAAATAGCACTAACCACGCTTCTGCAGCACGGCTTTGTCTAACGCTAATACTGCCAGCTTTAGCTGGCTCAGGTCTGCCTGTTCACCAACATATAAACTTAAGGCTTTGGCGAAACTTGCTTCTGCTTCAACGTAATTACCGGATTTTTCGTATAACAACCCAAGTCGCAAATACGTAAAAGAGAGGTTGTTGCTACCGACCTCAGCGTTCAGAGCAGATGCGTTGTCTGACTCCAGAATTCTGGCCAGAGCTTTTAAAGCGTAGCGCCCGCTTTCCGGCGAGCCTTGCAGGTACTCAGAATGGGCAATAGCGATTTCATTTTTCAGGAAGTCCGCAGAGAGATTGTTGGCAGCTGCGCTGGCTGACACTAAGATCCCCAGCAAAAGCAGGTTGAATTTTATAACACTCTTCATTCTCAATTCCTTTTTAAGATGGCTTTTTTTATTTTCAATTAGCAGCTTTGCTGGCCAGGCCAGTTTTATCTTCTACAGACTACGTAATACCGCAAAAACAATAAACCCCATTAAAGTAACAGCAACGCAACAAATAAACCAGCCAAAGGCGATTAATAAAGCACCAATGCTGTTATTCATAGCCGCGGTTTTGATCTTAGCCAGGCTGGTTAGCTGCACCACTGCCGAGGTTGAGAACAGCGCACCAATCGCCATCAGTGGCGCCAATACACTAAGGATAAAGAAGCCGACAGCACCGGCCTGAGCGGCTGCTTCATCAGGTGCCACGGCCCTTAACAGCAAGATCGCAGGGACGGCGCCAGCCAAAAACAGTGTATTGCCCCAAATGAGTCTCGATTTATACATTAGTTATCGCCAGTTGCTACGCCGATAGCCGGTGCGTAGCGAATGCTTATAGGGTTAATAAGGCCAAAACGCTGCTCTGCTTTATATTCTGAGCCATCAAGTTTGGTATTGATCAAAAGCTCTTGATTTGACCGCCAGGTTAGCTCGGGGGCATGGGTTTCGGGATGACCTTTGATCACAAAGATATTGCCGCTGTCGTTTGGTAGCGCTTTGTCAGCTTTTACAATAGAAATTTGCGTACTAAAACCTGAAGTAGCGCCACAGTCACGCTGAAAAATCACGGCTTTATACTTATTATCTGGCGAAGGCAATTCAGCGTGAATCACATTGCTACACAAATCACCACCACTGACATAAAACAAAAAGGCAAAAAACAGTACTGGTAGCACTACCGTGATCCCGAAAATATATAGCAACCATTTTAAAACTTTTAGCATCAGCGTCCTTTCTCTGTATTTATATGTTTTTGCGGCTTAGCCAACAGGCTAACGGTATTTTCGCTCTGCCTGCAAGCTTAGAGCCCGATAAAACGCGATCTTAGCTCGGCTGTTGGCTGCATACAGACCGTGGCTTTACCGAACAAGCGGTAACGATGGCGGGCTAATAGTTTATAACAAGCATCGCGTAGGAACTTGGGGATCAGGCGCAGCACCCGGCAGTAAGGCCAAAAACCGCTCAGATCACGGGCTATTTCCAAGGCGGCGTCGGAGTAACTGTAACAATGCTGATTTTTTAGCAACAGTACCGAGTCGGTGTCGGGGCTAAGCTGTGGGTATTGCCTCAGTAGCTGCTGTGCCAGCTCACTTTGTAGCGGAGCAAACACAAAACGCGCCTGCGGATCGCGTTTAATAATAAAGTGCACCGCGCCCTGGCATAAATGACAAACGCCATCGAAGATCACAATATGCTGCTGGCTAGTGGCCACAACCTTCTGACTCTTCATAAAAAATGGTAACAATCAGTTTTTCAGCGTCACCGAGAAAAGTGCCGCCAGTGACCACTTGTTCGATTTTAAAAATTTTTATCTGCGGATTAGCGGCAAACCAGTTATTCATATCCTGTTCCAGGGCATTAAAAATTGGCTCCGTAAGCTTACCGCTAAAGCTCATGCGTGTTCTACTGAGGTCACTGAAGATCTTAACTTTCATACGTTTTTCCCTGTCTTTTAAATCCCTGGTCTTTACCTTAGATTGTTTGCAGTAACTAGCAGAGGGCTGTGCTTTACGTCTTTACCGCACAACCATCTCTGCTATTGGATGTTTAGTTTTTCTCTTCTATAGCCTTTACTCTGGCCCGGATATCGTTGATCACTAAAAAGGCGCCAAAGAACACGGCACCAAAGATCGCAGCAGCGAAAAGTCCAAAGATGGCGCCGAAAAAGCCACCGCCTTGCCAGCCGGCAACCAGGCCAACCAACAAAAATAGCCACAGACCAATTTCCAGCAGCACGGTATAAAGGTTAATAACGATTTTAGATAACATAGTATTTCCTTCTTTCCCCCGGTTATTGTTTTCCGTATAAGTATCAGCGGGGGTTACTGATCTTATTGCTTATTAGCGGTACTGCAGCTGAGCATGCGTTGCTTAGTAATTTGCGCCTTAAAAGAGCGCACGACGCCCGGAGAATTCTTATACTTTTGGCCTTTGCTATAACCTTTTCTCCATTCTTAGCAACGGCCAGATATCGTGGTTGGGAATACAGGTTAAAACACCAATCTGCCAATAAAACCGGCGACGACTAACAGCACGCCAATAAGTAAAAGCCTTTCTGAAAATATTTCTCTGCTGTTTTGTATGGTTAGTTTGAAAGCCTCAGAGAGTTTTAAAAACGCAAACTCAGGAACTAAAGCGAATGAGACCAGCAGTAAAACACTACCGAAACCTGAAACCGTTTCGAATGAAACAGCGCCATACTCATATACATTGATAACCGAGCCGGCAAAAACCACAGCAGCCGTAAGTAATAAGACGCCGGAAAAAATTTTATGCTTTCGTTCCTTGCCAAACATTTAAATCACTCCAATAGCTGTAGAGCCAAGCTTTGTTATATCGCGCAAAGTTTTCATCGTCATCCTTTTATGTTGTTGTGTCCTTGGTTTGAAAAACCAATCAGCGCTAACTAAAGATCGCACAACCCATTTTTGCACTACATCTTTTGAACAGCACCAGGCGGTAATCCGATGCTATCCTCAAAGACGGGTTGTTTGTAACCTTGAAGTAGTGATCTGAAATTTTTTATCTACTTTTACTATTTGGGGATCCACTACCAATAATCGCATATCCTTGTTAGTTATGATCATATTAAACTCATCAGGCTCAGCCATGCCAAGCTCACTCTTTAAAAGAGACATTTCAAACGGCTCCTCTTCCGGAATAAGGATTGTCACATCACCAGTGAAAGTTATGGTGTTTTGGTCTTTAGAAATCGATACGGAGTTTGCGTGCAAGGTAATACCTGTCGAAGCGACTGATACCGTTGCTACCAAAGCACTACCAAAAATTGAAAATACAAGACTCAGTAATAACAACGGCTTCATTCTAAAGAAGCGTCTACCACCCGTTGTTTTTTCTATAAAAGCAATATCTTTTACATCTATACCAAATGCAGAGCAAAGTGCTTTTTGCGTCTCGTAGGAGGCTGTTCCTTCGTTTTCCGCTCGTTGAATGGTTCTCAGGCTCAGATCACAAACCTCGGCGAGATGTTGTTGGCTCCACGCTTTGTCTTTGCGTTGCTTGATAATAATTTCAGAGTTAATTTTCATTTCCATGTTAATGCACCTTTTTAGTGTTAGCTTTGACTGTAACGTCAGCTTCGACATTAAGGCGCAACCTCCTATTTTTATACGACACTTATATGCCAACATGGTGTCAGACTAATGCCAAGCAGCAAAAACTCAATACCTTGTAGCACTGCGGTTCACCTCATCACCGTCGACCTCTAACTGCAAAGTACCAACAGTAACAAACCGGTTATCACCATCGGGGGCGTAGCCCTGTATTATCGCTTGTAAGCTGTGTGGGCCAAGCCACTGTGCACTGTGAACGCCGTATTCTGCGGATTGATGATCCAGCAATAACTTTGGCGTGCTGTCGGATAAGCGATACAACTTCAGGATATTGTGGCTAAAGGTATCGGCCAGCCGACTGTCCAGATATTCAAGTACTAACTCGCTATCAGGGGAAAACACCGGGTGTCCGATCAACTCGGTGGCTAATTTTGTTTTGCGATCAATTAGTAAATAGCGCCACTGCTCCCACCCCCATTTAACGATCACACAATACCGCTTAGTTTTATTACAACCCCAAAGTTCAAAACGCTGAAAACGCTCGGGGTTGTCTTCGATAATATCGTGCAGCACCAGTGTAGTGTCGTCGAGGTAAGCCAAGCTGACTTTACCCTCAGTTTTTTGGTAGATGTCAGCAAAATAAGTGGCCAAACGCGCGGGCCCATCTTGTTTAGTACACTGCTCAAACATCTCAAATTGTGCGGTCGTGTAGTGCACTGGTAAAGGTGTGCATTGCTGCAATAGCGTCATATGTGCCGGCACGGTAGCTGCCAGCAAGGGGCTTAGGGCACCAAGAGCACTGTATAATCCAACGATTAAAAGAAAATAGTGAAGCGTCATAGTCAGCAATTCCCTGCTTATAGCCGCGTGTTAGGCGTCGTTGTTAAGTCCCGTTTCAAAGCGAGAACAGCTTTTTCGTCAGGCGGGCTACCTGTAGCTATGCGATATTAAACAAAAAATAGAAAAAGCCAACAAAGAAAATCACACCAACTATAACCATTGCTGTAAGTGTTTTTGAGCGCTTCATGGATTGGAACAAGGCGTATTCTGTTAATAACCCGGTTGCAATAAGCGCTGTGGTTTTTAGGTTGTCTTTATCTTCGGTTTTCACTGTAAATCCTTATTTCTTCAGTCCCTACCTTAATGGCTCCACGAATCGGCACTTAGCGCGTAATTCACGACCGAGCTTTGTTCGCTGCAATTTCTTCCAATCGTTCAGCCAGCCAAACCTTGATAATTGACTGACGGGTAACGCCGATCCGATTGGCTTCTTGATCAAGTGACTCAATCATCCAGGCAGGAAAGTCTACATTCACACGCCGCTGTGCCTGATTTGGACGCTTAATTGTCGACAGATCAAGGTCATCAATAATGTCGACCGCATTATCATCAAACTTTTTATCGAATACTTTAGCTTTCATAAATTGCCACCTCCGCTTTACGCGACCGCCTGACCGAGATTATTCGCGTAGGTATAGAATCTATACCTTAATGGCGTACTTTATAAATGTAAGCCAACAGATTACGTATGCAAGTTGGAGAAAACATTTAAGGTTCTGCTAAATCCTTAGCTGCTACTGTCTCCAACACCGACTGCTTAATTTCCGTTAGCAGCGAATAGGGATAATAGTCGATATCATTCGAAGCGGTAAAAATAAATAAGCCAACTTCCGGATAGTAATCGAAGGTTGCGTATGAGTAACCGTTTGAGCCGGTGTGATTAATCCTGTTAAAGCCATGCAGCTTGTCGATAGCCCAACCATAGCCATAGTAGGAACCTTTTTCAGTATTCTCGGCAATATGCGGTGTAAACATCAGCTGCCAGGAGGCTGCGGTTAAGATCTGGCCTGCCTGCATTGCCAGGTACCAGGCCTGCATATCTTGCGCGGTAGAGACAAAGCCACCAGCACCTTCGAACCAGCGCTTGCCCGGTTGTTGGCGCAGATGCTGCAACGAGTCACCAACACTGCGGCTCTTGGCTTGTAACCGAAACGCCCGTTGTAACCAGTTGGGATCAGCACCGTAATTTATCGCCAACCTGTGTTGCGGTATATCCGCCAGGCGGTAGCCGGTTGCTGTTAAACCTGCCGGTAACAGGATGTGCTGTTGAATGTAGGCTTCCCAATTCTGGCCTGATGCCATTTCAATTAGCTGCGCCAGCAAGTAATAACCCAGGTTCGAATAGTGATAGCGCTCGCCAGGGGCGGCGACTAATGGCAGCTGCAGCACCTGCCGCGTGTAAATCTCGCTATCGATAACGTCGTAAAAACTCATGCTGGGCGGGTTAGTCGGCAGGCCTGACGAGTTACTTAACAACTGATGGATGGTGATCTGTTTTTTGTCGGCAGGAACATCCGCCAGGTAGTTATCGATAGTTGCCGTAAGTGATAACTTGCCCTGCTCTACCAGCTGCATGACTGCTGTCGCGGTAAATTGCTTGGTGAGTGAGCCGATATCAAATACCGTAGTATTATCAAAGGCGCGCTGCTTTTCCCGGTCGGCCAGGCCAAAGCTTTGCTGAAAGATTAGAGTATCGGATTTAGCAATTAATACGGTGCCGGAAAACGCCGATTGCTCAAGTTTTTGCTGCCACGGCGGCAGCGGTTCGCTGGCGGATACCGCTAAGGTGGCAACTAGCGTAAGTGCGCCGGCGATAGTCGAGCGGAGTTTTGGCTTGCTCCTTGTTGGTTGCAAAATTGTCTGTCCTTGTGATGTATGATCTACTGCCAGCTGGCTACCACATAGTGTGTAGCTGAAGCGCAATTAAGCAGTTTTTTATGTAATATCTAGTGTTTAGCTATAGTTGAATGGTGCATAACCCAATAAACCAATGCAACCAATACTCCGCCAACTAACACTGCTAAACACCACAACCAGGAATTAACAAATGCCAGTGAGCCCTGCTCTCTTTGCAATCTGTTGGCATCGTTAAATACTGCCGCACTGAAAGCAAGATGCACTAAGATGGCACCTATCATCGGCAAAATATTCCACATTAGGCCAAAAGCCATCAATTGATCTGAGTTTAAATGATTAAAATGAAAATCCATTTAGATACCCTTTCTTACAGATTAGTTAAATACTGAAGTCTGATAACGCCTAGCATGCTTACGTCAGACCGCACAGCAGCTTGGCCCCCGCGACCATCGAACGCGAGTTAGGCATTTTTTCTGCCCAAAGCCGACCACTGCTGCCAAGTGCCAACCGCAAACAGGCTACCGATAAATAAACATATACCCGAACTTACTAACCAAAACGTCAGGCTGTTTTCCGGGAACATTGGCATTAAGCCAAGAAAGGCGATACCTCGCAGTAAAAATATGCTGCTAATCAGCGTTAGCGCTATTTTTGTCAGCGGCAAAGATTTAATAACACCGGCACCCGACAGGCCATAAAGCGCCCACACCAAAAGTACCAGTACGATAATTGAGGTAACGATTGTCGGATACCACAGCCCTTGCTCTGCCATGCGGGCCATTTGCTCACCTGCACCGAAGAAGCGATACCAATCGCCCCCGAAAACAATGCAGCCCAGATGAGCCAGTGCGGCCAAAAAGCAACAGATTGCGGCAACGAGAAGAGATTTATTAATGGCTGACTGCATCTTTTCTTCCTTGGATCCCTAACGCCAAAATCAGCCGCGCGCTTTTTGCGACGGCTGCATTTTCTTGTTAGGGCTGATTACTTTACGAAGCTCTCTGTATTCACGTTTAATACAGCTATGAACACTTAGCCTTGTAGGCTTGGGTCTAGACATTCTTTCCGTTTTCACCGGACCACTAAATAAGTGTTCTAGGTGTTCGCCACAACCGTGAGATTGAAAGTAATCTATTGTATTTATTTTAGGCAGCGGGATCAGTCCCCCTTCCGATTTGCTGTAAATAGCTCCTTTAACTGGAAACAAAGACAAAAGCTCACGGAGGTTTTTATCAAAAGATACAAACATTGGTATAAAGTATCTTCCCTCACTAGCCGTAGCCATAGAAGTAATTAGTTTCTCCATAAATCTAGGCGCTGCCATGTCCCAGGCAATATTATCAAACTTTTTGAGGAGACCTGATACAGGCATACCTTTTTGCATTTTATTCAGAATGCTAATGCTATTTCTATCTAAGAAGTACTTGTGCGCAATGATGGCCTCTCTATCAAAGTACGCGCCGACTACTTCTTGAATATAATTGAAGTAGTCGGCCATTTTGTTTCTTGTACTTCTATTTGATGAGAGCTGAATTTTTACCATTCCAATTAGCTGCAACAAGATTAGCCTTTGGACTAGAACGAAGTCCAGAATGTGCTCCTTGCCCATTTCAGATGCATAAAAATCATGAGCGAAATTTATAGCTCTGCGAGCAGCATTACGGTATGTGAATATGGGCTTAGGATTTGATGTTCTCTTATACTCTTTACAATCGATGCTTCTAAATATCTGCAGACTTACTAGATTCGACCGAAATTCTTTATCAAGGGACCTCCAAAACGAGATTTTTGAATTTTGTCCATTTCCGATAAGATTGATAACATTTTTTACGTTCTCAACCATATAAAATAGAGAATCGAAGTTTAGATCGTCATGTAGAATTTCATCAATCAGAGGGATGATTTTATGCTGCATTCCTCCAAGAGGCTCACCTCGCACCACCTTATTTATATAAGAAGCAATATTGGTATCCAGCATCAAAGTATAGTCAATACCAAACTTTACCTCGCTTGAGCTGAACATATCTCTTAATAAGTCATCCTCAAGGAAGTAGATATGCTCAGACTCAAAGTACGGGACTAGATAATTCAGAGGAGCATTAGTGTACTTCTTAACTGACGGCGGAAGCGCACTGCGCCTATAGGAATCCAAACAAACAATACCCACTAGATCAGGGTGCTGCGCCTGCATACTTGACCATGCAACTAATGCATCATCAGGAGTTTTTGCCTTCGATAGAATAGATGCGCAGAGCTGCACCTCCTGTTGTTCGAATGCTTTCATTAACCTTCCTTGTGCTGAACTATTTTTGCCCTAACGCCTTGCTCACCGGAAAACTGCGAGCGCAGCGAGTAATTTTTCCGCGTGCGGCAACTTGTTACACGTAACCTGCACCATCTGCGCGCTCTCTAAATTTGGCAAGTAGCGGACATTGGATTACGTAATCTGCCATCAGTACTATCGAAATATTACTGCCATACGGAATCTATTTTTGGATTTCCTGATACTTAGTTTTTATGAATCGCCTTCCCTCTGCTTTAGTATATGTAGCCCTAACAGCGGGCCTCAAGAGATCAAGCAGTTTAGAATCTACTATCGTGTTCTCAAGTCTGTCGGCGTTCAACGTCAAAATATATTGTTTATCACTTCCAAATTGTGCCTTATTCACTAGGTAGTCAAGGCTCTTGGTGAGTGTATCTTGATCGACGTCAAAAATATTGTCGTGAATAAGAAACCCGGGATGGAAAGCAGATGTTTTGTCGTTCAGCAAAAGGCATATATCGTAGATGAAAACTTTTTCACGTTCCACACTGTGGCTGCCATCGTCATCTATACGCATAATCATTTCGACCACCTGCTTCTTCGAAGTCGGTTTAACCTCGAATGATGCTTTTCGATTTCCCTGAATATATTCGTGTGTCGCCAAAATTGTTTCCTCCAGCGAGTCCAATGTCTCGCTGGATTCCTGGATGGCAGATTGCAGGCTGAGCAACTCCTGCTCCTTCTTGGCTTTGGCTCGCTGTTTCTGTAGTTCTAGCTCATCATACTTTGAGATAAAAGCCTTCAATTGGCTTGCCTCATCGAGCTTCGACTGGTATGCGGAATACGTCTGTTTTAAATTTTTGAGAGCACCCTGATGATCAAGAACCGACAATTTTTCCTTATATTTCTCATCTAAAACATCGATTTGAGAATTTATAGTTTCAATTTTTTTTCTAATCTCGTCTCTTCTTTGATAGATTAATTGGTTTTGAAAATCGTCAATTTTCTTCTTGAATTGATAAACCTCATCGAGCTCTCGCTTGATATGATCACCTAGGCCTTTTCGTAATTGCTCATAGAATTCCCTGATTTCACTGGAATCAATTTTACTTGCGTCAACGATAGGCTTCGACCGTATATATTTTGATCTGAGTATAGACTTTTCTCTTCTCAAATCATCAAGTGCCTTTTCGAGCTGAATGACGTCCTCTTTTACGAACTCATAGCCCGAAATATTCTCAAGAGCATCGATACTACGAGATATCTCTTTTACTTCACTTTCAAGCTCGTTCATATCCGAACGTGCATCATCAATGTCTTTTTGCCGAAGTAACTCGACATCATCCTTGATTTTCTTTATGTGCTTGGAAAGCTCATCAATTTCATTGATGACAAGCCTGATCGTGGCGTATATATCTATATCTATGCCTAGCAAATACAAATGAGGGGTATAGTCGTCCGGAATCCGCTTGCTCGTATCATAACAAGCCACCAGTGACTTAAATTCTGATCGCTCATCTCGTATCAGGGGCCCCATCATTCAGGGCAAGATCACGAACATTTATCGCGCACTTTAACATAACTGATTGACCGCGATCTTCAGCTGTGATCAGATACTGGCTTTTGCGCGGAGC